>Ga0302325_10003993_pt1 | contig 34335 bp, 23 predicted proteins | sample Palsa_T0_2_FD_201948 | JGI IMG/M metagenome (GOLD analysis project Ga0302325, IMG submission 201948) | Peat permafrost microbial communities from Stordalen Mire near Abisko, Sweden - Palsa_T0_2 | ecosystem: Environmental > Terrestrial > Soil > Palsa > Peat permafrost | place: Sweden: Abisko...
GACGATCCGGCCGCGGGCCATCAGCACGATGCGGTCCGCGTAGGCGTCGGCCTCTTCCAGGTAGTGGGTGGCGAAGATGACCGTCTTGCCCTCGGCCGCGACGGCCCGGATCGAGGCCCAGAACTCGTGTCGGCCCTCGACGTCGACGGCCGCGGTGGGCTCGTCGAGCATGAACAGGTCGGGGTTGGACACCAGGGCGATCGCGAAGCGGACCCGCTGGGTCTGGCCGCCGGAGAGCTTGTTGGTGCGCCGCCCGGCGAACTCGGTCACCCCGGCCAGCCGCATCGCCTGCTCGACCGGGAGCGGCCGGGGGTAGATCGAGGCGACCATCGTGACCAGCTCGCGCACGCTCAGGTACGTGACCAGTGCCCCGGTCTGCAGCATGCCGCCGACGGCGCCGGCCGCGACCGCCTGGGCGGGCGACTTCCCGAACAGCGTCACCGTCCCGGAATCCGGCCGGGTCAGGCCGAGCACCATCTCGATCGTGGTGGTCTTGCCGGCGCCGTTCGGGCCGAGGATGGCGACGGTCTCACCGGGCGCGATGGCCAGGTCGACCGAACGGACGGCGTGGACGTTGCCGTACGACTTGGACAGGTGCGAGAGCACGATACCTGCGCCGGCAGCGTTGGAAGTAGCCATGACACAAGAGTCGCCCGGCGTGCGTCTGGCCGCTAGTGCCCTGGCCCACGACTTCCAGATGACAAATGTCAGCCGGAGACCGTGAAGTGCTACCTAGCTGGGGTTTTGGCGTCGCGGCGGACCTCGGCGTAGATCGTGCCGAGGCGAGTGCGGCGGTCCGCTCCCTGGAAGGTGCCTAGCCAGGTCACATCCGGGCGCTGCCAGCCAGGACGACGGATGGTGTCGGCCGATTACGCAGGACTCGGGCACGGCTGCCAGGTGTTGGCGTGCCGGGAATCTATACCTCTACCAGCATGGTCCGGACGCCCTCGACCATGGTGGTCTAGACCTATCCGCCGATGTTTGCTCCATGTTTGCTCGGATGTCCCGGTACGCCGCGGCAGCACGCGGTACTTGCCGCCCGCCATGGACACGGGCAACCGCACAGAACGGCAGATGGCGGCATGTACCGTCATCGCCCGACAGCAGTTCGGGAGAAGAATCGAACAGAGCAGCGGACTCTTAATCTGCGGGTTCGGGGTTCGAGTCCCTGGCGGCGCACCTAATCTGACCTGCGGTTTTATCACCCCAGGTCATTTCGGCTCCCCCCGGCACCAGCCCGTTTAGCCGGTTGCGTCCAGCCGGGCTCCGAGCCGCTCGGCAAACTGCCGCCATTCCTGGCTCATTTCAGCGGCAATCCGGCCGACCGCTGGCCGCCAGTGCGGCGGGATCGCGTCGATGAACTCCCGCCAGTCATCTGTCTGCGGGCAATGCCCGCCCATCCAGCGCAGGAAGGCACGGCCGCCTTCTGTGTAACGCAGGGACGGATCGCTGGCCAGCTTGACGGAAATCGTCGGCCACGCGAGCCGCTGGCCATAGCCCGTCCCGGAATCCATCCCGGCACGGGCGCCCCTGATCGGCGACGGCGGAGCCATCGCCGCGACCGACCTCGGGCTGGCGTCAGTCTGTTCGGCTTCGCGGCCCGATGCTCCTGGGGTGGGTGCTGCGCCACAGCGGATCTTTTCCCTGACGTCGTGCACCGTCCCGAGCGATACGTCGGTTTCCCTGGCGATCTGCCGCAGTGACGCCTCCGGATGAGCCTTAATGTATTCGACGGCCCGCAGCCTGCCCTCAGTCGGCAGGACCGGATGCCGTTTCCCGTCCCGTCCCAGCCGCTTGCCGAAGAACTGCGCATCGCCAGTCGAGCTGTTCCTGAGCGAGACAATTGACTTCGCGCTCAGCCCGGTGATACCCGCCATCGCACGATCTGACCAGTCAAGATGAGCGGCGAGGACGCGCTTCGCACCGGAAATACGATCGGCTCGCGATAGCGGCAGTCCGTGCAGCGTATTGGATTTGATAGCGAACACGAGCGCTTCGGAATCCGTGCAATCGACAATACGCGCATTGATAGTCCACTCGCCGCGGAGCTTCGCGACCTCAAGACGGTGCAGTCCGTCAATAATGCGCGAGCCGCTTTTCTGCACCAGGATCGCCGGGAGCTTCACCGATCCTGCTGCGTCCGCCAGCAGCCGGACATGAGCGGGATCCGTTCCTTCTTGGCGCAGATGGAACCCGGGCACCAGCGAGCTTATCGGTACGCTAACCTCGGGGAGCTGCTCAATCATTGTCATGTTATCGGAATTACCGCTATTGGCGGCGGCGCCATCGGCTATTTCAGCTAGCTCGGAATCTACGTTCGATGTCATAAGAACCGTCATCGCAGCCTCGTCCGGATCGTTTCGCGATAGCGTGCTCGCCATCACTTGCAGAAACTGTCACTATCTTGCTGATCACAGCCTCTCTGACTTCAGGCTAGCCCCGGTTCTGGCATCACGCAATTCGATCCTGCTTAAGCTATTCAGGAATCAGCCGATATATTCGCACCGGCGCACTAAATGATAATCGCCAGGTATCTTTCGATACTTCGGCGCTACGCCTTCCGGCGCCTGGCCGCCGGGCAAGCCGGTGCCACGCCCCGCCATCCAGCTGGGAACCTTAGCGGCGGCTAACGCTGCCCAACGCGGCCGTTCTCCTGGCTGCCGGATGGCTGCGTCAACGAAGGAACCGGCGTCCGCGATGGCATCAGCCGGCACTCGCGAGCCGCGGATCCAGCGGTAGAGCCGGGCCGGAGCCCTGTCGGCCCCGCTCAACTCCGATAGCGGCGCAGCGGCAGCAACATCGGTGCTCGTCGTGGTCGGCTTCGGAACGGAGGTAAAGCCGGGGGTGTATTGAACTGAATGCACGATGGTGCTCCCAAGGAACGCTGCAGCTAGCTGAAGCTCCCCAGCGGAGCTTCCATGGTTCCGAAATAGGTGGAATACGCATGGGGGGCTACGGTGAGCTGCACCTGAAAAGTCACGGTTTCGTTTTGCATCCGGAAAATGACTGCCACCTCCGGATATGCAGTGGTTGCTCCTAGCCCGGAGAAATAGCTGTCGCTGTCGAACACGATGCGATACAGGCCTCGCTCCAAATGCCAGCTATCCCAGTTCTCGATGCATCCATGGCGGTTGGTCTCGGCCTCCGCAACGGTGGTCCATGTATCGCCGCTGGCGCGCGCCAAGCAGGCGCGGATTCCGACGGCCGATTTCCCGTATGTGCCATCTAGCACTTGTGCAACTATCTTCATTTAGGCACACCTGACCGTGCGTTAACTGGTGCGGCATCGCAACAATAGTGCGCTGGTTTACCGCACGCAGACGTGCATCTCAGCCGCGATCGCCGGCCCTGCGGACCAGCCTAGTGCTGCTGTTCCTACAGTTTCCCTGAGTACGCTATCGGCAGGCATTCGTAGGCCGATAACCTGCCGAAGGCGGCCTGAAATATGTTGACTATTAGCGAGTGAAATCGACGCGAGCTAGAAACGACGAGAGGCCGCGAGACGAATGAAAAGCCACATCAGCGCCCGCACCGGACCTACTTTCCAGGGCACGCCCTGGGGCTGACCGCGCTTCACCGGCCAGTTTTACAGGTCAGGGTGGCCGCATCGGCCATAGCCTCGTTCGCGGCTTCAGTCGCGCCGAGAGCGGTATGGGCCGCACTGAGTATGGTGAACGCTCGGGCGGCGTCAAGCAGGGCGCCGATGCCACGGAAAGTGTCCACCGCCCCTTCTCCGTAGACGACAGCCTGGCCCGGGTCACCGCTGGCCAGGCACAGTTCGCTCAATCCGAGCAGCGTCCGCGCCTCAGCCAGCCGTTCACCGGCGGTGCCGGCTAGCTGCAGGGCGCGCTGCAATGCATCGCGGGCCGTCCCGAACTCACCCTGTCGCGTCTCCGCGACGCCCACGCCCATCAGGGCATACGCCTCTCCGATGGGATCGTTGAGGTCGCGTGTGGTGGCCAGGGCCAGGTTGAATACGACGATAGCCTCGGCCAGATCTCCTGCCCGCAGGTTAGCCTCACCCATACGGTGCAGCACCTGCGCCTCTACCCTTCCGCAGGGCGCCATCCGGCTCAGCTGCAGCGCGTCGGAGAGCAGCTCCTTCGCGCGGTCAACGTCGTTGAGCTCCAGTTTGACCTGGGCTAGACCATGCAGCACGTGGGCCGCGGCGATCTTGTCACCTGTCCGCCGGAATACGGCCAGCGCCTGCTCATAGCGTCTCTCGGCATCGTCGAGCCGCCCGGCCAGCCGGTCTATGAATGCGATATGGCGCGTCACCAGGGCTATACCCTGATCGTCCTCCGCAGCCTTGAACAGCTGCGCGGCCTCGCCAAATGCCTGCCGGGCCTGATCGAACCGCTGCTGTCCTATGTTGAGCTCCCCGATCGAGTAGAGCATCGCCGCCTGGCCGCGAATGTGATGCGCCTTCCGGGCAGTCTCCAGAGCGATATCGTGCGTTTCCTGCCAGTCGTCCAGGTACACCCGGGACTCGAAGAGCGTGACCGCACTGAAGGCCAGGCTCCAGCACAGATCGACGAACCCCAGCTGGGCGGCCTGCCTTACTCCCGCGACCAGCACGGCACGTTCGCGGTCGTACCAGCTCAGTGGATCGCTGACCAGCTCAGCTACCAGCGGGGCGGGCAGCGGCCAGCGCCGCGCGTCGCTATGCAGCCCTACGTAGTCTCCCCCGTAGTGGCGGCGGTTGGCCTGCTCGGCGAGATAAAGCAAGGCAGCGAGCGCACGCTCAAGCGCCGCCTTCCGCTCAGCTGCCGATACCTCGGCCGCCAGTCGCTCGCGCGCGAACACACGGATCAGGTCATGAAAGCGGTACTGGCTGTGCACGCCCGATCCGGAGCCTGTGGTCTCGATTAGCTGGGCATTGACGAGATCGTCGAGCAGGTCCTCGGCCTGGGTGACCGGCAGATCGAGAAGCGCGGCGCCCAGCCAGCTGGAGAATTGGGGCACATCGAGGAGGGCCAGCAGGCAGAACAGCCGCCGCGCCTGCTCCCCGGTGCTCTCGTAGGTAAGCGAGATATTCGTCCGGATGCCCATGTCGCCGTGCCTGAGCTCGTCGAGCCGGTGCGTCTCATCGGCTAGACGCTCGACCCGCTGCTGGAGGCCCCAGTGCGGTCGCGCGGATAGCCGCGCGCCGGCGATGCGCAGCGCCAGCGGGAGGTAGCCGCATTGTTCGGCGATCGCGATCGCCGCCGGAGCCTGGGTCTGGACGCGCTCGTCGCCAACGATGCGGGCCAGCAGGTCAAGCGACTTCTCCACGTCGAAAATGTTCACTTCGATGTTGGTGGCGCCAGCAAGTCCGGCGAGCCTGCGCCGACTGGTGACGATGACTGCCGCCGCACCGCTTCCCGGCAGCAGCGGCAGGATCTGGCTCTCCTCTACCGCGTCATCGAGCACGACCAGGATTTTCCGGGCGGCGACGAGGTTCCGGTACACCTCGGCCCGCTCATCCAGGCCATCCGGGATGTGCGAACTCGGCAGGCCGAGCGCCCGGAGGAAACGCTCAAGCACCTGCATCGGGGCGACCGGACGCGAAGCCCCGCCATGCAAGTCGGCGAACAGCTGCCCACCAGGAAAGCGGTCGGTCAAGCCGTGCGAGGCATGCACGGCAATGCTGGTCTTGCCCACTCCCCCTTTACCCACGAGCACCACGATGGGAACCGCTAGCCTGGCTTCCTGCTGAGCCGGGATCAGGTGGTGCCGGATCGCGCTGATCTCCTCCTCCCGGCCGGTGAAGTCCGCCATGTCGGTGGGGAGCAGGCTCGGAACCTGCTGTTTCTGCGACTGAAGCCGGACCGGTTCGGCAGGCGGATCAAGGGCCGGATCGGAGGCCAGGATGGCGTGCTCAAGCCGCCGCAGCCGTTCGCTCGGCTCAATTCCCAGCTCGTCGATCATGGTGCGCCGGGTTAGCCGGTAAACCTGGAGCGCTTCGGCGGTACGGTTGCAGCGGTACAACGCGAGCATCAGCTGGCCGCGCAGTTGCTCCCGAAGCGGGAACTCCTCGGCGAGCTCGGTGAGCTCGCCTACCAACTCGTGATGCCGGCCCAGCTCGAGTTCGATGTTGACGCGATCCTCGTTGCTGGCGATACGCTGCTCGTCCAGCCGCGTGGCCGCCACCCGGATCAGCTGGCTGTCAATACCGTCAAACGCCGGTCCCCGCCAGAGCCGGAGCGCATCGCGGTAGCAGGCTACGGCCTGGTCAAGGCGACTTGCTTCGCGAGCAGCGCGAGCAGCGACGATTTGCTCCCCGAACTGCTGGGAATCAAGCCGTTCGCTGTCGACCCGAATAACGTAGCCCTGGGCGCGAGTCGTGATGATCGCGTCACAGTTGCGCGAAGCAAAAAGACGCCGGAGTGAAGAAATGCTGATCTGCGCCTGGGCCCGGGAAGTCGGCGGCAGATTTTCGCCGTAGATGGCTTCAAGCAGCCGGTCCATGGTGACGACTTTGTTGGCGCTGAGAAGGAGCGTGGCGACGACGATCTGCTGCCGACTGCCGCCCAGGTCGAGTCGCTCCGAACCGACCGTAACCTCAAGAGGCCCCAGAACCCTAAACTTCACCGAAAGCTCCCGTAGAGGGACTTAGCGGCTCAGCATGGCTACCATGAAATATTTCGCCAATATTGGCGAGGGCAAGAAAGAAGAAGCCCAAACCACGGATCCTGATGTTCAGCTAATACCCACTGGGCCTCAGTATGCCGGACTTGATAGATAATGTCAACAACAACAGGGGGGCGAGGCAGCTTACTGCCGAAAATTCTGTCGATCAGCCGGGCATTCCCCGCGGCAGCCGTGGATGGATTAGTCAGTTCCAGCAGGTCACCACACGGTAGCCTTAAGTAGCCAGACCAATCTCACCCGGTAATAAGTGAATTTTGTGTGACAATTAAAAGCCAGGTAACGACGCCGCGGCCGCGATTGTTACCGCAGCGTGAAGCCGGAGAATGGTTCCCCAGTTGAGATGCCTCGCGGGAGCAGACAAACTGCGGCATTAAGCTGGCCGGGCCATCGGCGCCGGATCCGGGCCTGGGGCCCCCGCTAATGGGCTGGCCGCGGCAGGGTATGACGATCTTGACGACCCATTGACCACCTGTCCAGGCTTGTACCAGAATGCAAGTAGCCGGATCGCGTGAAGGTCGCTTGCCGCATTTGTGACGGACGTGCCTGCTGTGATCAGGAGGGGACGGTGAATCCTCGAGCGAGCTCGAGGATTCTTCTTGTCATATCCGCGAGACGGGACGGGGTTCGTTAGTCCGGGTCGGGCATCGACAGGCCCAGAGTGTCAGCGAGGGCGGCAGCCCAATAAGCTCGGGGTGGGAGCTTTCTGGGGCGTGCCGTGAGCCTTCTCGGGTGGTTTAGGAGGAATGGTTAGCAGGTCGTCGCCGTCCAGGAGATCCGTGGCCCAGGACCCCACTCACGATTCGAGATGGCCGCCCAGCGAAGCTAGCGAGCGGCAGCATCGGTTCGCCGCGCTCATCCGAGCGGAGCGAACCGCGATTCTGACTTCTTACGCGAATAGCCTGGAAGCACTGCGCAGCCCCGTTATCACTGAACCTCGCGCCCGCGACCAGGTCATGACGTACGCCTCGGAGATAATCTCCTACCTCGCGGAAAGCGCTCAGGGCCATCAGGTCCGAGTTGACGATCGTCACGAGCTGCTGCCATGGATGGCCAGCACGGTGCAGGCCGAGAACCAGCTAAGCGTGGCCGACTTGCTGCGCGCGTCCACAGCCCTGTTCGACGTCACGGTCAGCTCCCTGGCCAGTCACGTCAAAGACGATCCTGAACTGCTGCCGTGCTTCACCGCGGTCATCGTGACCCTGAACGAGAGCATCAGCAGCCGGATCAGGGAGGCGACGCTGGCATACACCAGCTACCTGCTCGAGCGCGTCGACCAAGCGCAAATTGACGAGCGGCGTCGCATTGCGCGAGATCTTCATGACCGGCTGGGAGAGGGAATGAGCGTCGCCTTGCGCCAGCTCGAGCTGCACGAGCTCACCAGCGGGAAAGATCCGCTGATCCCGAGCCCCAGGGCGGCGATGGCCAAGGAGGCGATCGCTGAAGGTATGCGAAGGCTCCGCGCAGTGACCTCCGATCTGCGGCAAGATTCCGTGAGGAACCTGGAAAAGGCCCTCATCCAGTACATCGACTCTGCCGCCGGTGAGGGTACTGTCCCTGCTGACGTGCGGCTGAGAGTCAGTGGAGACGAGACATGGGCGTCGCCTGCCGTTATAGGAGAAGCTTTCCTGATCCTCAGAGAAGCGATCCGCAACGCGCTGCGGCATGCCGCTCCGCGGCTGGTGCTGATCGGAGTCGCGGTCGCGCCGCACGAGCTGTACGCATGGGTAGAGGACGACGGTCGCGGCTTCGTGCTCGGCAGCCACGCAGCCTCGGTTCCCGCAGATAATGGCCTCACCTCGATGCGGGAGCGGGTGGCCTTGCTCGGAGGGCGGCTGACGATAGTCAGCGTTCCTGGCCGGGGCACCCTCGTTGAGCTTCTCGTGCCACTACCGGGGGCATCGCGATGAATGACGAGGATGATCGCATCACCATTCTTCTCGTCGACGATCATGCGCTTGTCCGCGAGGGACTACGTGAGCTCTTTGAGACACAACAGGACATGCGGGTCGTAGGTGAAGCCGACGACAGTGACTCTACGGTGGCCCTGGCCGCAGCCGAGCAGCCAGATATCATCTTGCTCGACGTCGAGATCCCGGGCGGCGACGTCACCACCACGGTGAACCGAATCCGGGAGTGCTCGCCGTCCTCACGTGTGATCATCCTGAGCATGTATGAGGGCCCGCAGCTCGTTCAGGCGCTGCTGGCCGTCGGCATTCGCGGCTACCTGCTCAAGAACATTCACTGGCCGGAGCTGGTCGCGGCGATCCGCGCGGTTCGCGGCGATAGCAGCCGGATCGCCCTCGGGGTGTCCAGGGAAAGCCTGGGGTACATCCAGCCGGGACCGTCGCCTGCTGCGCTGTCCGGCCGGGAACTCGAAGTGCTCGACCTGGTAGCGCAGGCACTCAGCAACGGCCAGATCGCGTCGCGCCTGCAGCTGACCGAGGCGACGGTCAAGCGGCATCTGCGGAATATCTTCGTCAAGCTCGGGGCGGTGTCCCGTCTCGACGCCGTCAACAAGACCAGGGAGTGGCAACGGACCCAGCCCACGGCAGCTCCGCGACGAGGACCGCCGGGAGCGACCGCTGAACAGCCGGCCGGGCGGTCCGGGCCGCGCACCTCGTAAGGCTGGCGACGGAGCTAAATTTCGATGGGCAGATCAGCGCGGCCGGCTATGCCCAGCTTGCGATATACGCGCGTCAAGTGCTGTTCTACGGTACTTACCGTAACGTAGAGTCTGTGTGCGATCTGGCCGTTGGTGTGGCCGTAGGCTGCCAGCATGGCGACTCGCTGCTCGGCGTCACTTAGCTGGTTAAGAAGCTTCGTATCGAATTCATTACCCGGTACTCGTCCGCCGACATCTATTTCGCTGAGCGTGGCCTGTAGGGCCTGCGCTCCGCATCGTTCCGCCAGATTTCGCGCCTGGCGTGCTGCCCAATGCGCACGGCCATGTTCACCCAGCGCAAGATAGGCGGTGCCTAGCTCGGCGAATGTGTAGGCCAGTTCGAGCCGGGCGCCCGAATCCCGCAATACCTCGGCCGACTCTCGGAGCAGCGCGATCCGCTTGGCTGGATGACTTGTGAGAGCGAATATCCTGAGCGCGATTCCCCTGGTCCGCGAGAGCCGAGACCCGACCTGCGCCAGTTGCTCCTTGGAAAGTTCTCTGGCCTTGAGGCTGTTGCCCATGACCAGGTAGGCCTCGGCGGCCTTGGTGCGCCACGGCAGGAGACCGGGCAGGTCAAGGCCCCACATGATCATCCGGTCCCCGCAATTGGTGAAGTCGGCCAACGCTGTTTGCGGGCGTCCGGTAGCCAGGTAGTATTCTCCTCTGGCGTACAGGTAAAGCAGCCCATAAAAGGTCCCGGACATCGCGTCAGGGACCGGTGTTCGCAGGAATGCCGCTGCGTCCTGGAAGTTGCGGCTGGCGGTTGTCGTCAGCAACAGGATGGAAAGCGGTCCGCCGATCGCTACTCCCCAGGCCTTCTTGGTCATCAAGGTCAGCGCGGTCCTCGCGTGATCCTCCGCCGTCGGCAGGTTTCCGCGCCGCACTTCGATTATGGCCCAGAAAGCTGTCAGTACCGCCTGCCAGAGTGGACGGCCGCGGGATGCTTCCGATTCCCGCAGCACGGTGCACCAAGATGCGGCCTGGTCAAGCATGTCTTCACAGATAAGAGCCATCAACGCGGCGGTAATCGACACCAGCGTCGGATCATTCAAGCCGCGTTCGGCAAGGATTCTTTCCGCGACGATAAGAGTGGCCTCGCTGTCAGTCTCCACCAAAGACGGCGGCCGGCCGATCTTCTGCGGCGCAGGACGGACCGCTGCCTGCGGGGAGCTTGCTGCCTCTCGGACGGCGTGGCGGGCTCGCTTGGCCTGATCAGGGTAAAAGAAGTCTAGTGGCGATCGGGGTGTGGTACGAAAAGCCGAGAAACTTGCTTGCTCAGAAGTCGTCTCGGCGGACCCGGGGGTCAGCGACGTGAGGATTTCAGCCGCGCTGCTCGTATCGCCTACCCACAGTAGGCAATACGCCAGCTCGCTCAGGCTGTCGCTATCCAGCAGCCCCATCCGAGCGTCCGCTACGAGCTCAGGCAGATGCCGCGCCGCCCACTCCGGATCAATCGGCCATTCCGCGCAGGTCAGCGAGAACCTGATGGCCGCGCTTTGCCTGTCGTCGACGCATTCGCTTTCCGCCTGCCTCAGGTAGTCGATAGCGCGTTCGGCTTCTCCGTCGGCAAGAGCCTGCTCGGCGGCCTCCTGCAGCGCCGCCACCGCCCACCGCGTCCCGGTCCGATGGGCCGCCACCAGGTGCCTGGCGAGGGTCGGTGACGAGGCATTGGCCTGGTGCAACATCCGAGCGGCGCTGCCATGCAGGGCCGCTCGCTCATCGGCAGTCAGCTGGCCGAGCACCGCCTGCCGCGCCTGCTCATGCCGGAAGTGCCCCGACTGGAGCAGGCCCGACGCACACAGTGCATCAATTCCTTGCAGGGCTGACTCAGGACTCATGGCGAGCAATTCGCCGAGCAAGCCGGGCGTCGCATCCTGGCCGAGGACGGCGACAGTCTGGCCGAGCTCCACTATCTCGGGCTCGTATCGGTTCAAGCAGGCGACAACCGCCGAACGGAAGGCCGGCCCTGGCACCAGCCGGGGCGGCGACCCGCTCGAGGATTTCTCTGCGTCTTCCCCCAGCGCATTCACCAGCAGGGGGTTGCCGCCGGTCATGGCATGGCAGGCGGGCGCAAGACGCGCAGCGGTGTCGGCGCCGATGTGCTCAGCCAGCAGCCGCGCCACGCTAGAAAGCGTCAACGGAGCAACGGCAATGCCGTGGCAGTTCCCCTGGTGGAGAATCTCGGCGTGGAGCACCCGGTCGGCGGGCAGCGTGCCCGTGCATTCGGTCAGAACCGTGAGAATAGGCGAGGCGCCGACCCGGCGGCCCAGGTATGACAGGCACTGCAAAGAGGTGACGTCCGCATACTGCAGGTCGTCCACCGCGATCACTACCGGCCGACTTGCTGAAAGCTCCACCAGAACCTTGAGCACCCGATCAAAGACACGAGCTAGCGCAGGACTGACGGTTTCCGGCTCCGGCTCCGCGAACTGGCCGATAAGTGCGCGGCTCTGGTTCAGTTCGGCGATCTGCGGGGCGATCGAGGCGGGCAGAACGCTGCCGAAGAAAAGCTGATCCACGATGCCCAGCGGCAGGCCGCGCTCGGCTCGGGAGGCGGCCGCGCCAAGACAGATGGCGCCAGCGGCGGCGGCCTGCTCGGTAAAGGCCAGCAGCAAGCTCGTCTTCCCGCTCGTGACCGGGCCGCGGATCACCGCTACTGTCCCTTTGCCCTGCGTACAGGCGCGGAACAAGGTGTCCAGGGCTAGGACCTCCTCGTCCCGGCCGACGAGCACCGGGACTCCCGCAGACGCAGGCGGGAAAGGGGAGCTCATGACTTCGGGCGTCGACCTTAGTGCCGAGCGTCCGGGCACAAAATCTCCTGACAACAGCGATATGGCTACCATTCTCCGCGCCCCTGGCCAGGGTCGCCGATCAGACCTTTCAGGCGTGACGCGAACCCATATACGTAAGATTTAGCTCATCGCCTGTTATGCGGTCAACATGGAGGCGGCCGCTCCGTCGGCGCGTCATCATGGCCGCAGACCCGATCGTAATGGCTAGGGGTGTCCAACTGCCGCGCTGGATCAGTTGAACGGCGACCAGATATACGACCGGTCGCACTGGGCAGCAGCCCCTGTTCAGTCGCCAGCGCTACAAAGAATGCGTTACGGTCTGGCCTCAACATGCTTTAGCGGGGGTCGGCAGCTAGATTCAGCCCGGTAGCCATTAGGCCATACCGTGGTGTTGTCACGCGACCGACCCGAAAAGGTCGGAGGACGTTACAAATGGCTACAGGCAAGGTGCTGCAGTTTGACCCGTCTCGCGGTTACGGTTTCGTCGCCGCGGACGACGGAGGCGAAGACATCTTCGTGCACGCATCTGTATTCGAAGGGGACTCCAACGAGCTAGTACCTGGAGTTCCGCTGGAGTTCGAGATCATGGCGGGTGACCGGGGGCGAAAGGCCTTCGGAGTGCGGTTCGCTGCGTCGAGAACCGCTACGCCGGAGCAGGCAAGACTGGTACCGCAGCAGGCGGAGCCGGTACCGCCGCCACCGGTGCCGCCGCTGCAGCGGCTAATCCCGGCGCCACAGGATTTCTCCGCTCCGGAGGAGGATCAAATGTGCGACGTGCTGTCTCAAACCGAATTCGGAACGGAAATCACTGAGCTGCTACTCAACACGATACCGGCACTGCACGGACCACAGATCCTCGAGCTGCGGCAGAGCATGCTGGGGTTCGCGAAGAAGCGCGGGTGGGTCGACGCCTGACCGGTACCGAAGGGCGCGACAATCGACTTCAGCGGGAGCAATCGATGAACGCGCAGACAGAGCAGGCGGAAAGCGTGCGGGCGGAGGAACCTGTGGTGAGTACGCAGACGGAGGACCCGGCGAGCGTGCAGGCGGAACATGCGGAAACCGAAACCCTCAGCTTTCAGGCCGAGGTGGTCCAGATTCTGGACCTGATGGTGCATTCCCTCTACAGCAACAAAGAGATCTTCCTCCGTGAGCTGATCTCGAACGCATCCGATGCGATCGACAGGCTGCGGCTGGAATTGCTATCGCATGGCGAGCTGCCGACCGATGAGGGCCCGCTGCAGATCCGGGTCAGCTACGACAAGAACGCGGGTACGATCACCGTCGCCGACAACGGGATCGGCATGAGCCGGCTAGAGGTGATCGAGCATATCGGCACTATCGCGAAGTCGGGGACTCGCGAGTTCCTGCACGCGATGACCGGCGGCCAGCGCAAAGACGCGACCCTCATTGGCCAGTTCGGCGTGGGCTTCTACTCCTCGTTCATCGTCGCCGAGCGCGTGATCCTGACCACTCGCCGGGCCGGTCTTCCGGCCGCTGACGGCATCCGGTGGGAGTCCGACGGCAAGGGCGAGTACACGCTGGAGACGGTCGAGTGCCCGTCGCGGGGCACCACCGTCGTACTCCAGCTCAGGAACGGCGAGGACGAGCTGCTGAACGACTACCGGCTACGGTCGATCATCCAGAAATACTCAGACCACATCAGCCTGCCCATCGTGATGACCGAGGAAAGGACCGACGACGAATCGGCGGTCACCACGCCGGCTCCCGCATCGTCGACGGTCAACCAGGCCTCCGCGTTGTGGGTCCGGCCCAAGAGCGAGCTCAGCGAAGCGGACTATTTCGGCTTCTACCGGCACGCGGCAGGCGACTACACCGACCCGCTGGCCTGGGTGCACAGCAAGGTCGAGGGAACGTACGAGTACACGCTGCTGCTGTTTATCCCGTCCCGTGCTCCGTTCGACATGTGGATCCCGCAACCAGGGCGCGGCGTCAAGCTGCATATCCGGCGGGTGTTCGTGCTGGAGGATAACGGCCAGCTGATGCCGCAGTACCTGCGGTTCGTCCGCGGGGTCATCGACTCGAGCGACCTGCCGCTCAACATCTCGAGAGAACTGCTTCAGGGCAGCCGGGTGGTCGACCACATCCGCAATACCGCGGTGAAGAAGGTACTGAAGCTACTCGGCGACCTCGCCTCGAACGAACCGGAGAAGTACGCCGTCTTCTGGAGCGAGTTCGGCACCGTCCTGAAGGAGGGCATCGCCGATGACTTCAGCAACCGGGACGAGATCGCCAAACTGCTGCGCTTCACGTCCACCAAGTCCGCGGGCCAGGGAGCAGACGTATCGCTCAGCGATTACACCGGCCGGATGAAGGAGGGCCAGGAAGACATTTACTACCTGCTGGCCCCGAGCCTGGCCGCCGCGGCCGCTAGCCCGCACCTGGAGGCGTTCGCCGAGAAGAGCGTAGAGGTCCTGCTCCTGGGCGAAGACGTGGACAACTGGGTCATGAGCAACCTGCGCGAGTTCGACGGCAGGCGGCTGCAGTCGGTCGCCCAGGGCACCGCTGACCTGGGCCCGCTGGAGGACGGAGCCGATGCAGAGGCGAAGGAGCAGGCCAGCATGGTGCTCTCGGGCCTGGTCAGCCAGCTGAAGGCGGTCCTGGCGGGGCAGGCCTGGGACGTACGGGTCACCAGCCGCCTGACCACCTCCCCGGCCTGCATCGTAGCCAACGAGCAGGAGAACGAGACGAGCCTGGCGCACCGGCTGAGGGGCTCAGGACTACCTATTCAGCCCGTGCTGGAGATTAACCCGCAGCATCCGCTCGTGCAAAGACTCAATCGCGAACCCGCCGATCCGCGTCTCGCCGAATGGGCGCACCTCCTGTTCAACCAGGCCGTGCTCACCCTCGGCGCGCGCATCGAGGAACCTGCGGCCTTTGTCGCCGGGCTGAACGACTTGCTCGTGACGCTGACCGATCAAACGGACGGCGTGGTCGTCGGAGCTGAACCGCCTGGCGAACGGGGTGAGACGGCCCAACCTGAATCGCAGGACGTGATCCCGGCCGCTTAGGCGGCACGGCGTTACCGCGAACGCGGGCATCTACCGCCTGGTCAGGCGGTAGATGCCCGCGCTAGCTGCGATTACAGCGGGATGTTTCCGTGCTGCCCCCGGCCGGCCGGGGCGGCAGCGAATGCCTCGGCGAGCCGGCGCCGTGTCTGACGCGGCGAGATCACCTCATCGAGCACGCCGAGCGCGAGCGCGCGGTCGACACCGCCCGCGATGCGGGCGTGCTCGGCGGCCAGAGTGCTCTTCAGGGCGTCGCGTTCGTGGTCGGCAGCCGCGGCAAGCCTTTTCCTGTGCAGGATTCCGACTGCCGCTTCAGCCCCCATGACCGCGATCTCGGCATCTGGCCAGGCGAAGACCGCCGTAGCGCCCAGCGCACGGGAGTTCATGGCTATGTAGGCGCCGCCATAGGATTTACGCGTTACCAGCGTCACCCGCGGCACCGACGCTTCGGCGAAGGCGTGCAGCAGTTTGGCGCCCCGGCGGACGACGCCGTTCCACTCCTGGCCGACACCTGGCAGGTACCCGGGAACGTCGACTATCACCAGCAGGGGAACACCAAGCGAGTCACACATTCGGACGAAACGGGATGCCTTTTCCGCGCTGAGGGAGTCAAGGCAGCCACACTTACGGATCGGGTTGTTCGCGACCACGCCGACGGTGCGGCCAGCCAGCCGGCCCAGGCCGACCACCACGTTCGGCGCCCACCGGGGCTGGAGCTCATCGAACTCGCCGCCGGGCTCGCTATCGCCGTCCAGGATCGCTCGCACCAGGGGCCGTACGTCGTAGGCACGCCGAAGCGACGCGGGCAGGAGCGCCTGCAGATCCTGTCCGTCACCCAGCCGATTCAGCTCAAAGAGTCCCGGGCGGGCGAAGTAGCTCACCAGCCGACGGGCTCGGAGATAGGCGTCGGCCTCTGAGTCGGTGGTGATGTGGGCGACGCCCGAACGGCGCGAGTGCGTCTCGGGCCCGCCCAGCCCCTCCATGTCGATCTGTTCCCCGGTGACGCTCTTCACGACATCGGGGCCGGTAATGAAAACACGGCCGGCCGGGGCCATGATGATGATATCGGTGAGCGCAGGACCGTACGCGGCCGCGCCGGCGGCTGGGCCGACCACCACCGAGATCTGGGGTATCCGCCCCGAAGCGCGCGTCATGGCGGCGAACATCTGCCCGACCCCGTCCATGGACTCCACGCCGTCGGCCAGCTTCGCGCCGCCAGAATGCCACACCCCGACCACGGGGCAGCGCTCACGGACGGCGACCTCGATCGCCTCGATGATGCGCTGGGCGCCGGCCATGCCGAGCGCCCCGCCCATCTTCGTCGCGTCGGTGCAGTAGGCGATCGTACGGGAGCCGCCGATACGACCAGCGGCCGTCCATACCTCGCAATCTGCGGCCCCGGTATCGCCGACAGAGTGCAGCAGGTGGTACTCGCCGGAGTCGAAGAGCTGAGCCAGCCGCAGCAGCGGATCGCGCACATCACGGTCCGCGCTGGAGACGGGCAGCTCAGCGGTCGCCAGTATTGACATTTGTTTCCTCCACACGTTGATTGGTGGCGGTCTGCTGGCTATCGCAGAGCATGGCTACCGGGCCTCTAGCAGCTGCTGGACGGCCCGGGCGACGCCATCTGATCGCATGAGATCGGCATGGCCGACCTCGAACTCGACCATCCGGCCTGCTGCAGCGTCATCGTCAGCGGGCGGACACGCCACGTCCGGCATCTTTGAATAAGCGGAGGACGCGATCACAGTCGAACGTTTCCATACCGGGCGCGGATCAATCTGATCCGCCACGGACAGCCATGACATATACGAATCGAAGAGGGCCGTAAATTTGCTACTTCGAGCATCGCCGAGACCGGCCCGTTCGAATGCGGCCGTAATTATGTCAATGTAGCTTTCGATCATCTCGGCGGCAACGCTTGCGATATCTCCGGCCGCCGACTGGCAGATTTCCGCTGCCACCCTCGCGCCGTGTGCAATCTCATCATCGCCGAGGAGCGAGCTCACCGCGCTGATCTCCCTGCGAAACTCGAGACCCAGCTGGTTATTGCTGGCGAATTGCGGGTCAAACAAGATAATTTTCGGCATCGGCTGCCACTGCGAAATACCTTCGGCTATCGCCGCCGCATAGACGCTGCCGATACGGTAGCCGAGCACGGCGGCCACCCGCTGACCATGGGCAATATCGGAAATCCAAGGACCGACGTAGGCATCGCCAGTTAGCCGCTGGCATGCGCGAGCCGCGGGCGGCCTCGTCTGAAGGAACCTAAATCCTGGTCCGATCCTGGCGGCAAGGTCGGGGAAACCCACTGCTGGCCGTCGGCTGGCTGGGAAGTCAACGCTGAGGACAACCTGGGTTGAGTTAGCGCCGGAGATGACGTCCCAGGAGCTGGCATCTATCATCTAGCGCCTCCTGGTCAGTTTCTAATGACACCAGAGCTTAACTCGGCGGCTAAGGGCCTGGCATACCCCTAGTCGCCCTTATATCTTGCCGACGCAGTGCTTGGTAAGCATGGCCAGGCTCGTCACGAAGGGGGTTCGTGATAGGGGTTTTCAAAATAAGGTGAACACTATTTGATTATCTGGAGGTCAGTAGATAAAAAAGGGACCAGATCGCGCACAAATCGATGGAGGATAGATCATAAAATGATAGAATTCAATTTCGTCCAAGCCGTCCTCGAAGGTGGCCCTGCGACCATCCCGAATGCGTCACGCAGACAGGAAATCGGCCCAGCTGACGAGAAGGTCAAACTCCCGCATCACGGCGGATATGAGCACTTCGAGCGAATCCGCAGCCTCGTCGAGGACACCTCGTGCCGGGAAGTAATCTTCCGCTGGACGACGCGAACCGAGATGGCGGAGTAAGCTTCCGGCGCCATGACTGTTCAGCTGCGGAATTGCTGCAGTTAAGGAGACTCCCCCAGCCGGGGGCAGTCGCTGGGAAAACTGCGTCACTCCGGCCAGTTCATGTGGTGAGCCTGGCCCGGTGCCGGTAGAACGTCCGCCGGTCCACGCGGTGCTCCCGGCACCACGCCGACACGGTGCCGACCTGAACCCGGGCGATGATCGTCGCATCCATGAGATGCATTCTTGCCGCCTGTCTCGTCATGACCAAGGCCATAACGCGCCTCAGGCGACACATGCCGCACGCCACGCCGGTGTGCCACATCTACGGCGACATGTGTCGCGGTTGTGTCTGTGATGTTATGTCGCAGGTGCTGGGGTTAGGCGGCGAAGGTGATGGTGCCCTGGTGGCGCTTGTCGTGGTTGAGGTGGATGTGGCCGATGGGCTCGCCGCTGGGGGTGTAGGCGGTGACGTGGTCGTGGTCGCGGATAGCGGTGATGACCTGGCCGGTGCGGTGGCGGCCGAGGTAGATGCGGGCGGGTCCCAGGTGGATGTTGCCGGTGCTGCCGACGGTGAGCTTGTGGACGGTGGCGTCGTCCTGGCGGGGCAGGTGGCCGGGCCCGCCGTAGGTCCCGGCGTCGTCCCAGGCGTGCTGCGGGGTGGTCTTGACGGCGGTGTGGTGGCGGCGGGTGTTGTAGTAGGACCGGTAGGCGTCGAGTAGTTCCTGCAGTCCGGCGAGGGTGGCGGGGGCGGGCTGGGTGGCGAGCCAGTTCTTCAGGGTCTGGTGGTGGCGTTCGACTTTCCCGCAGGTCTGGGGGTGGTAGGGGCTGGAGCGGATGATCCGGGTGCCCATCGCGGCGGCGGCGGGGCCGCCGGAGAACGCCATCCCGTTGTGGCACAAGATCAGGCCCGGGGCGCCGCAGGCCTGCGCGGCGGCGGTGATCGCGGCGGCCGCCGCGGCGGCGGTCTCGGCGTCGGCGGCGCGGCAGGCCGCGAGCAGCCTGGTGCAGTCATCGAGGACGTCGAAGACGACGGCGGCCTGGCCGCCGGCGAGTTTCACCTCGGTGGCGTCGATCTGGTAGCAGTCCCGGGGGCGGGCGTAGGCGAACCGGCGGTACGAGGATCTGGGCAGCTTGGCGGGCTGGTCCTTGACCAGGCCTTCCCGCTTGAGGACCTTGTTGACGGTGGAGCGGTGCGGGACCCGCAGCCCGCGGGCGGCCCAGTCCTGGGCGGCGGCCAGCTTCTCCAGCTCCGCCACGATCGCGTCCGCGCCGTTATCCGGCTCGAGCTGTGTACGCAGCCGCACGATCGCCTTCACGACCGCTGGCGGGGTCGCGCCGGGTGAGGTCTTCGGCCGGGACCGGGGCGGCCAGGACCCCTCGGCCTCGATCGCCTCGGCAAACTGGCTGTTGTAGATATCACGGTAGAAGCCGCCGCGACGCAGGAGGTCTTGGTGGCTCCCCTGCTCGACCACCCGGCCGGCATCCATGACCACGATTGTGTCGGCGTCGCGGACGGTCGACAGCCGGTGAGCAATCACGAAGCTGGTCCGGCCGGACCGCAGCCGGGCCATCGCGTCCTGGATCAGGACCTCAGTGCGGGTGTCGACGGTGCTGGTGGCCTCGTCGAGAATCAGGATGGCCGGGTTGGCGAGGAACACGCGGGCGATAGTCAGCATCTGCTTCTGGCCGGATGAGATGCTGGACGCTTCCGAGTCGATAACAGTGGCATAGCCATCGGGCATGGTCTGGACGAAATCATCGACGTGCGCCGCCTTGGCCGCGGCGACGATTTCCTCGTCGCTGGCATCCTCCTGGCCGTAGCTGATGTTGTCCCGTATCGTGCCAGCGAAGAGCCAGGTGTCTTGCAGCACCATGCCGAAGCAGCGGCGCACCTGGTCACGGCCGAGGTCACGGTAATCCACCCCGTCCAGCAGGATGTGCCCGCTGTCGATTTCGTAGAAGCGCATGAGCAGGTTGACGATAGTGGTTTTGCCTGCCCCTGTCGGCCCGACGATGGCGACCGTCTGGCCGGGCGGGGCGTCGAGCGTGAAGTCCTCGATCAGCGGCCTATCCGGGTCGTAGCGGAAGGATACGTGCTGAAGCTGCACCCGCAGGCCGGCGGCCGGTCGCTCCGCAGTGCCGGGGTCTGGTCCGTCAGGCAGGCCCGGGATAGCCGCCTCCTCTGGCGCGTCGAGGAAGCCAAACACCCGCTCCGCCGACGCGAGCCCTGACTGGATCAGGCTCGTCTGACCGGCGAGCTGGCTGACCGGTATCGCGAACCGGCGCGAGTACTGGATGAACGCCTGCGCGCCGCCAAACGTGATCACGCCGGTGACCACCTGGAACGCGCCGAGCGCCGCGATGGCCACGAAGTTCACGTTGGCGAGGAACTGGACGGCCGGCGAGATCACGTCGGGCAGGAACCAGGCACGGAAGCTGGTCTTGCGCAGCTGCTCGTTCTGGCGGCCGAACTCATCGATGGTCGACTGCCGCTGGCCGAACGCGAGCAGCACGGCATGGCCGGTGTGACTCTCCTCGACCAGGCCGTTCAGCTTGCCTGTCCGGTCCCACAGGGCAGCGAACCTGGGCTTTGACCGGCGTGCGATGAGGGAGGTCACCACGATCGCCAGCGGGATGGTGACGAGCGCGACCGCGGCCAGCAGCGGGGAGATCCAGAACATCAGGCCCAAGATCCCGAGCACCGTGAGCACCGAGGTCAGCAGCTGGACGAGTCCTTCCTGGAGGGTCGTCGAGACGTTGTCGATGTCGTTGGTGACCCGGCTGAGGATGTCGCCGTGCGGGTGGCTGTCGAAATAGCTGAGCGGCAGGCGGGCTAGTTTCTCCTCGACCGCCTCGCGCAGCCGGTACACGGTACGCACGACGATGCCCGCCATAACGTACCCCTGAACCCAGCTGAAGAGGCTGCTCAGCGCGTATACCAGGGCGGCCAGGCCAAGGACCTGGCCGAACCGGGTGAAGTCGACGCCGATTCCCGGGGTGAAGTTCATCGCGGAGAACATGTCGGCCAGCTGGCCATGGCCGTGGGCGCGTAGTCCGGCGATGGCCTGCGCCTTGGTACCGCCCGCGGGCAGTGCCTTGCCGACGACGCCGTCGAAGAGGATGTTCGTGGCCTGACCGAGAAATGCGGGGCCGGCCACGAGGAAGGCCACCGACACCAGGCTAAAGACGGCCACGACCGCCAGCAGGAACGACTCCGGCCTGAGCGCGGCCAGCAGCCGAGGCAGGGTCCCGCGGCTGTCCTCGCCCTGTCCCTTCTTCCGGCTGAGCCTCATGCGGCGGCCCCCTCGCCGAGTTGTGATGCGACGATCTCCTGGTAAGGGCCGCAGGTGGCCAGCAACTGCTCGTGCGTGCCTGCGCCCGCGACCCGCCCGGCGTCGAGGACGATGATCTGGTCAGCGTGCACGATCGTACTGGCCCGCTGCGTGGCGATGACCACGGCGGCATCCCTGGCCTCGGCGCGAAGCGCATGGCGCAGGCGGGCGTCGGTGGCGGGGTCCAGGGCCGAGAAACAGTCGTCGAACAGGTACAGGCTGGGCCTGCGGACCAGGGCACGGGCGATGGACAGCCGCTGACGCTGGCCACCAGAGACGTTAGTGCCGCCCTGGTCGATGGGGGCGTCGAGCCGCCCGGGCATGCTGGCGACGAAGTCGTTGGCCTGTGCGACATCGAGCGCGTGCCACAACTGTCCCTCGGTGGCGGCCGACCGGCCGAGTCGCAGGTTGCTGGCGACGGTGCCGCTGAACAAGAAGGCCGCCTGCGGGACCAGGCCGATCGTGGCCCAGAGCTGCTCGGCTGACTGTTCCCGCACGTCAGTCCCGTTGACGAGAAGGATGCCGTCGGTGGCGTCGAAGAACCGGAGGATAAGGTTGATCAGGGTGGTCTTGCCGCTGCCGGTGCCGCCGATAATCGCGTTGACCTGCCCGGGCCGCAAGGTGAGCGTCAGATCGTTCAGCACGGGGCGTTCGCTGCCCGGGTACCCGAAGGTGACGTGACGGAGCTCGACCGTGCCCGTGACGCTGGCCGGAACGACCGGGCGGGACGGCTCCGTGATAGCCGGGACGGCGTCGACCACTTGCGCGATCCGTTCCGCGCTGGCCACCGCGCGGGGAACCTGGATGAGTACTGACACGGCCACCAGGACATACAGCAGAATCTGCAGGATATAAATGAGGAACGCGGTCATGTTTCCTATCGGCATCGAGCCCTCGCTGACAAGACGGCCGCCGAACCAGATAATGCCCACGCTCGCCAGGTTGAAGATGGCGATCAGTAGGGGTAGGACCACGGCGAAGATCCGGGCGACCCGCCGCCAGGTTTTGGTGAGATCTGCATTGACGTCTCGGAATCTGGCCTGTTCGAAGGGTGTGCGCAGGAACGCACGTATCACCCGGACGCCGGTGATCTGTTCCCGCATGACCTGATTGATGCGGTCGATCTGCCCCTGGATAGAGCGGAACAGCGGGAGCGTCATGATCAGCGTCACCACGATGATGACGGCCATGGCTGGGATGGCCACCAGGAGCAGCAGGGACAACCTGGGACCTTCCCTGACCGCCATGATCATCCCGCCGACGCTCATGAGGACCGCCACGACCAGCTGGGAGAGCGCGTTCTCGAGGAATATCTCGATCTGGTCGACGTCGTTGATGTTGCGGGTGATCAGGGACGGGATGCCGAACCGGGTCATCTCCCGGTTAGAGAAGCCCTGTACCCGCCGGTAGATCGCGGCGCGCAGGTCGGCAGCGACCCACGTCGACACCCGCGACGCGTGGTATACGGTCACCACCGCGAGAACGCCGAGCACGAAGACGATGCCGAGCATGACACCGCCGGTCCGCCAGATGTAGCCGATATTGCCCTTGGCGACGCCGTTGTTGATCACGTCGCCGCTGAGGTTCGGCAGGTACAGGTTCCCGATGGCCTGGACCATCAGCAACACGACGACGAGGCCGGCCTTCCAGCTATAAGGCCGCAGGAACGTACCGAGCAGCCGGGTTAGCACCGACCAGCCGCGTGCTTGAGCGTGGTCCACGCTGGGGTTCGCGGGCATAGCTGCGGTCCGGCCGTTACCCGGCGCGGACGTGCCCGGCGGCCAGGTCGGGCGATGTGAGTCGCATGGTGGTGGGTGGCTCGCGGCGGACCGCGGGCAGGTGCAGGCACAGGACACCATCGCGGTCGCCGTCGAGCCCGAGCTGGGCGAGGCAATCGCAGGAGTCGCCAGTGAAGCCGGCGAACCGGTAGGCGATATCCATCATCCGGTTGCGGCTAGTGGGCCGGAAGTCGGCGGCCAGATGAGCGCCTGCCTGGGCGGCCTGGTCGATCAGCCAGTTGAGGATCACCGCTCCAGCCCCGAACGAGACCACCCGGCATGAGGTGGCGAGCAGCTTCAGGTGCCACACCGCCGGGTGGTACTCCAGCAGCATGACACCGACCGCCCCGTGCGGCCCGAAGCGGTCGGCCATGGTCACGGTCAGGACATCGTGGTCCGAGTCGGCCAGCAGGTCGCGCAGGGCCGCATCGGAATAATGCACCCCGGTGGCATTCATCTGGCTGGTACGCAGGGTGAGCTCCTCAACCCGGGACAGGTCCTCCTCGTCAGCCCGCTTGATGGCCATTATCAGCTCAAGCGAGCGCAGGAACGCCTCATCGGGCCCCTTATAGGACTCCCTTTCCGTGTCGCGGCGGGAACCGGCCTGGTACATCTGGCGGCGCCGCCGGGCGTCGATAGTCACGACGCCCGGGCTGAACTCCGGCAGGCTTGGCAACGCAGCCGCCTGCTCCGCCGGGTAGCAGCGAATCTCGGCGGCGCGGAAGTTTACCTCAGCGCGCTCGCTGGGCAGGTCATCGACAAAAGCAATGGTGTCGAGCGCGAAATTCAGCTGCTCCGCTATCTCGCATACCGAATCGGATTTAGGGCCCCAGTTAATCCTTGGATGCACGAAATACTCGGCGATACCTAGCTCTTCTACGCGTTTCCACGCCAGGTCGTCATCATTTTTGCTGGCGATCGACTGCAGGATACCGCGCGAGTCAAGCGCGACGATCACGTCCCGGATCTCGTCGGATAGCTTGACGTCCGGGTCTTCCAGCAGCGTGCCTTGCCAGAGTGTATTGTCCAGGTCCCAGACCAGGCATTTCACGATCACCGACTTATCCGGCAAAAGATCCTCCTCAGGCCATCGCGGAAAACAGTCATAACCTTCTCGGATGACGGTAGTCACCGGCTGCTGACGGCACAATGTGCGGCCTAGCCAAACGTCGAAGAGTTTTCGGGTTTGGCTGTTCAGCCGCTGTCATGCGACAGCTGAACGGGTGCCGTCCGGGTGATATCTATACCGTGGTCAGGGCATGCTGTGCGAGTATGAGCTGACAGATTTCATTGCTGCCTTCGATGATCTCCATCACCTTCGAGTCCCGGTAGGCACGGGCGACCACGTGGCCGTCTCGTGCGCCTGCCGAGGCGAGCACCTGAACCGCTGTGCTGGCACTTCGCGCGGCATGACCGGCGCTGACCTGCTTGGCCAGCACCGCGGCGATGACCATGTCCGGTGACGAGGACTGCCAGCTCTGACTGGCGTGCTCGCAAACCAGGGTACAGAGCTCCTCAGAGATGAGCAGGTCGGCCAGATGGCTGGCGACAAGCTGATGCTGACCGAGCGGCTTGCCTGATTGCTCCCGGACCCTGGCATGCTCGGTTGCCGCTTCCAGGCATGCCCGGACGATGCCAGTACAGCCCCAGGCAATCGACATCCGGCCATAGGAAAGCGCGGTAGTGAACAGCATCGGCAGGGACTGGCCGCCACCGCCGAGGACGCTAGCCGCGGGGAGCTGCACGTTGTCGAAGTGGATATTCGCGTGTCCGGCGGCACGGCAGCCCAGTGGGGCAGGGACCGGCTCAATGCATACCCCCGGTGCGGACGCCGGTACCACGACGAAGGCCGCGTCGTCGTCCTGCAGGCAGAGGACCAAGAGCAGATCGGCGTACCGCGCCCCGGTCACCCACATTTTCTGTCCGTCAAGCACGACCGAGTCGCCGCTGCGCTTGACCCGGGTCTGCATGGCGGCCAGGTCGCTGCCCGCCCCGGGTTCGCTGAACCCCACGGCCGCCAGGTCCCCGCTGGTCAGGTCCCCGAGATAACGGTGCCTCTGGTCGCGATCGCCGAACCGCTGGATCGCCCACGCGGCGATACCCTGGGAGGTCATGATGCTCCGCAGCGAACTGTCTAGGCTGCCCACGTACGCGGTGAGCTCACCGCTGTGCTGACTGCTTGCGCCGAGTCCGCCGAAGCTGGCGGGAACCTCCGCACACAAGATTCCCATCGCGCCGAGCTTCTGCAGCATGTCGGCAGGGAGTTCCATGGCCAGGTCCCACGCCTCGGCATGGTCGCCGACGAGTTCGCCGAGCAGAGCCTGCTCGTTGACCAGCGGTTCGCTTATAAACGATGAGTGATTATGCATCGGTAGTCACGCCCGACGCGCGCCGGAGCCGCAGTACTAGCGCGGTCATCGCCTGGACAGTGCGGAAATGGTCCAGCTTCAGTTCCTGGCCGACGATCGCGATGTCGTAGGACTCCTCTAGGTGGACCACCAGCTGCATGGCAAACATCGAGGAGACGAGGCCTGAGGCGAAGAGATCCTGATCCGCTTCGACGTCGGCCTTAACACGCTCGGTGAGAAATTCGAGCAATGCCTCTTCGACGGAATCGGTGGTCACCGGGGCAATTATCTGTGCGATGGACATGAGCGGGACCCTTCAGTAGCGGTGAGATCTTCCTTCCTATTTCTGAGTCTGGACCCATGGCGCTCTCTATCCCACCCCTATCGCGCACCGATAGCCCCTTGATACCTGCAGCGCCGTGGGGCTGCCGGTCAAGGTCTAGCGTCGGCCAGGGCCTGGCCTGAGCCTCCCGCCTAAGCCCCGAAGGGCTGCGATCAGCGGATACGCGTGCCGCAGGGAGTGCGCTCGACGGCGACCTTTACTTCTTGGGGCGACGAGAAATACCATGTATCATGCGGAAATAAACATCATTCCCGCAACGACACCGCTTAACGTTGCGTAGTTGAACACGGGCCGCCTAGAGGAGTGCGTGACCCCCGGTCAACGCGGAAGAACATCATCCGAACGCCTGATAGCGCGCACAACGATAGCCGACCCGGCGCGAAATCCAAGCGCCGGGCCGGCCTGCTGATTTTATCAGCTGATATTCAGATATTCTCAGTCGCCTGTCCGGCGGTCACGAGGCTACCTTTCCGTAGTCGAAAAAGCCCTGGCCGGTCTTCCGGCCGAGATTACCCTCGCGCACTTTGGCCAGGAGCAGCTCGCAGGGCTGGCAGCTGTCATCGCCGCGTCGCTCATACAGCACGTTCAGCGAGTCGACGAGATTGTCCAGGCCGATCAGGTCCGCTGTGCGCAGGGGACCTGTCGAGTGTCCCAGGCAGCCTTCCAGCAGGCCGTCAACTACCTCGGCAGAGGCAACGCCCTCTTCCACTAGCATCGCCGCCGTATTGATCAGCGGATGCAGCAGCCGGTTGATTACGAAACCGGGGGAATCCCTGATGACGAGGGCTTCGCGGCCCAGGTAGGTCAGCAGCCCGGTGACAGCTGCCATGGTGGCCTCGCTGGTACGCGGGCCCCGGATGACCTCCACCATCTTGATCAGGTACGACGGGTTCATGAAATGTACTCCGACGAGCTCATCACCGCGTACCACCCAATCGGCCATCTCGTCGACCGGGATACAGGAGGTATTGGAGATCAGCGTGGTGCCCGGCCGGACGACCGCCGAGACGCCCGCCAGGACTTTAGCTTTCGTTTCGGGCAGTTCGGTGACCGCTTCGATGACGGTGGTCGCGTCCGCAACGTCATCGAGCGACACACTAGTGATCAGCTCGCCGGACGGACGGCCCGGCGGCAGCGCGCCCATCAGCTGGGCATGACGCAGCTTCTGGGTTATGGTCTGGCGCGCCCGGGCCAGCAGAGGATCGCTGACATCGACGAGCACGACAGGAATACCGTGCCCGATGGCCAGCGTCGCGATATTCGTCCCCATCACGCCGGCCCCCACGATGGCGAGCCTGTGATCCGGCAGATCGGTAGCCATTGACTGCTCCTGTTCACCTGACATCGTCAGGAAGATGACGCGCTGGCCTCCACCGGTTCCATCGCGTCATCTGCGGAAGCTGTTCCGTTTCCCGCCGCTGCCGTGCTCGCCTTCTTGGCGCCCGGCTTCCTTGCGGCCGGTTTCTTGGCGGTCACCTTCCTGGCGCGCGACTTCCTGGCGGCCGACGGCTCTTCCACCACTAGGCCTTCGAGTACCTGGGCCGGCTCTCCGGCCTCGGCCACCTCACCGGTCTCGGCCACCGGTCCGGCGGGCTGGGCCGGGACGGTTAGGCCAGGAACGCTGAGATCAGGCATTTTCTGCACCGCGTCGAGGCCTGACTGGATCGCCTCAGCTAGTGACGGGGATGACGTGTCATCGAAATCCATCTTCGTGACGGGAATTTCTGCATTGGTCGGAAGCGAGTCAGATCCGAAAATCGCATCAGCGCAACCTGCGTTTTTCAGGATAGCCGATTCCTCGTCAGTTATTTCCCGATTTAGAACCAGCGTGAACTTATACCCCACGGTCCGTCACCTCTCGATGTCGTCTTACAAACTCCGGGAACACGCAGCTGAGATACCGGGAATAGAACCTACCGGCTGATAGAAAGGTAACTACACTCGGGCGACGATGCAAACGCGTCGGGACGGCACATCCCGGTCGGCTCAGGACAGCGGCTGCTCAGCTTCCCGGCCAGCCACGTTTCCCCCGGCCAGCCCGCTGTTTCCCCGGCCGATCGACGTTCAATCGCCAAGTTTCAGCAGTTGAACACCTGCTGTGGATGATAAGCAGCCGCCCGCGTCACACCGCGCGCCTTGCTGAATTCCGGTAGCTACTATAGCTTCTTTCATATCTTCATAAATGTAAATACTGGCACAACGACTTACTGGAGTGGCATGTCTCAGCCTTCCGCCGGCGATAATTTGTGGTGCCGCCGCTACCGTCCTGCCAGGAATGCAGCCGCCCGGCTGGTGTGCTTGCCACACGCGGGCGGGTCGGCTCCTTTCTTCCTCCCGGTGGCAATTGCGCTCAGCCCCGGAATTGACGTCGTGGCCATCCAGTACCCCGGACGGCAGGACCGTCGCACCGAGCAGCCCGTTAACGACATCGCGGTACTCGCCGACCACGTCCACGCCATCTTGCGGCGCCAGCCCGAGTTGCCCGTGACCCTCTTCGGCCACAGCCTGGGGGCCACCCTGGGCTTTGAGGTGGCTCGCCGTCTCGAGGCCGACGGACACGGCCCGGTCCGGCTATTCGCCTCCGGGCGCCGGGCGCCGTCAACCTACCGTGACGAGAAAGTGCACCTTCTTGACGACGCGGGCATCCTGGCCGAGCTGCGCAAGATGAACGGGACCGCCTCTTCGGTGCTCGGTGACGACGAGATGATGCGCGCCGCGCTTCCGGCGCTTCGAGCCGATTACCAGGCCGCTGAAACCTATACCTGCGCTCCGGAGATCACGGTGAAGTGCCCGATATCCGCCCTGACCGGCGACAGTGACCCCAAGACGACCATAGAAGAGGCCGAAGCGTGGGCCAGGCATACCTCTGGAGCGTTCGACCTGCAGGTATTCCCGGGCGGTCACTTCTACCTCACCGACCAGACAGATCTGGTCATCAAGATCCTGGATCGGCATTTCAACCCCGATCACGCTCGCTCGATGGTCTAGCCACCCCTCATCCTCGTCCCGGCCGGTCCTTCGACCTGCCGAGTTTGAGGTAACACCATGGATCAGGCCGACGGCACCCCTGCCGCAACCTCTCGGGGATTCCCGCCAGCATTGCGAGGAAGAACATGTCGCTCAAGTCCGAAGAACTCACCAGCGGCACGAAGACCGAGCCGGCTGCGCACTCGGTCGACCTGCGCAAGACGTACGGGACCGGACAGGCCACGGTGCATGCGCTGGCCGGGGTCAGCGTGTCCTTCGAGCGCGGCCGGTTCACGGCCGTCATGGGCCCGTCGGGCTCCGGCAAGTCAACGCTCATGCAGTGCATGGCGGCCTTGGATCGGCCGACGTCGGGGCAGTCGTTCGTGGGCGGCCTGGACATCGGGGACCTGGATGACGCCGGGCTTACCCAGCTGCGCCGGGACCGGATCGGGTTCGTGTTCCAGTACTTCAACCTGATCCCGACGCTGACCGCGTCCGAGAACATCACTTTGCCCGCCGCCCTGGCGGGCCGCAAGGTCAGCCAGGAGTGGCTCGGTTACCTGGTGGGACAGCTGGGTATCGCCGACCGGCTGACGCACCATCCCGGCGAGCTGTCCGGCGGCCAGCAGCAGCGGGTGGCGTGCGCCCGGGCGCTGATCAACAAGCCAGACCTCGTCGTCGCCGACGAGCCCACCGGCAACCTGGACTCCAGTTCCTCCGCAGACCTGCTGGCGTTCTTGCGCCAGTCGGTAACCGAGCTGGGCCAGTCGATCGTGATGGTGACGCACGACCCGCGCAGCGCCGCGTACGCGGACCGGGTCATCTTCCTGGCCGACGGAGCCGTGGTCAGCGAGCTGGAAAAGCCGACCGCCGACTCGATTCTGGAGCGCATGCGGACGCTGGGGACCTGACATGCGGAACGTGACCCTCAAGGGCATGCTGGCCCATAAGCTCCGGCTGGCGCTGACCGCGCTGGCGATCGTGCTCGGCGTCACGTTCATCTCCGGGACGTTCGTCCTGACCGACACCTTGCACAACACGTTCTCGGTGCTGTTCGGCAGCGTGTACCAGAACATCGATTTCGTGGTCCGCGGGGACCCGCAGCTGGGCAGCAGCGGCGCCAACGCGGTCCGTAACGAGCTGCCCACCTCGCTACAGGCCACCGTCAGCCGGGTGCCCGGCGTCGCCGCCGCCGAGGGGGAGGTCGAGGGCTACGCCCAGTTCGTAGCCCGCGACGGCAAACCGATCGGAACCGGCGGCGCGCCGGCCCTCGGCCTGAACTTCGACACCGACCAGCAGCTGTCCAGCCTGCACATCATCGCCGGAGGCCCGCCGGTGACCGGCGACGACGTGGTGATGGACGCCGGGACCGCCAGCAAGTACGACTTCACCGTGGGACAGCAGGTCCGCGTCCTGCTCGCCGGGGCGCCGCGGACGTTCACCATCAGCGGCATCGCCGAGTTCGGATCCGCGGGCAACCTGGCCGGGGCGAGCCTGGCCGCTTTCACGCTGCCCACTGCGCAGTCCGTGCTGCAAGAACCAGGCCAGTTCGATGACATCAGCGTGGTGACCGCCCCAGGCTCCAGCAAGCCAGCGGTCCAGCGGGCCATCGCCGCGGTCCTGCCCGCCGGCGTGCAGGTGGTCACCGGGCAGACCGTGATGAACGAGAACACCGCCGCGATCAGCCAGGACCTGTCACTCTTCTCCACCGCGCTGCTGGTCTTCGCGTTCATTTCCTTGTTCGTCGGCGGGTTCACCATCTTCAACACGTTCTCGATCACCGTGGGGCAGCGGACCAGGGAACTGGCCCTGCTGCGGATCGTCGGCGCCAGCCGCCGCCAGGTGTTCCGCTCCGTACTGGCCGAGGCGGCCATCACCGGGCTGGTCTCCTCGATAATCGGTCTGGGCCTGGGCGTGCTGGCCGCGCTCGGGCTTGAGGCGCTGCTGCGCGGGTTCGGGATCACGCTGCCCACCGGGTCGCTGGTGTTCGAGCCGCGGACTGTGCTGGTGGGCCTGGCCGTCGGGGTGGGGGTGACGATGGTGGCCGCGATCGGGCCAGCCAGAAACGCTGTGCGCATCCCGCCGATCGCCGCGCTCAGCGATCGTCAGGCTGACGGCGGCGTCTCGCTGCGGCGCCGGTTCACTGGGGGCGCGGCCGTAGCCCTGGCCGGAGTGGTCCTGCTGGCCCTCGGGCTGGCCAAGCCGGCCATCGCGCTGGTGGGCGTGGGGGCGGTCAGCATCTTCATCGGCGTCGCCATGCTCTCACCGGCAATCGCCCGTCCGCTGTCCAGCGTGATCGGACGCCCGCTGGCCCAGCTGCTCAAAGAACCGGGTCAGCTCGGCCGGGATAACTCGATGCGCAGCCCGCGGCGCACCGCCCAGACCGCCTCGGCGCTCATGATCGGCCTGGCCCTGGTCGCCGCGATGTCGGTGTTCGGCGCCTCGCTGTCAAAGTCAGCCACCAGCAGCGCGGACCAGGCGATCAGCGCCGGCCTCATCGTGACGGCCAGCGGGACCGGGGAACTCAGCGACTCGGTGCCAGCCACAGTATCGGCCGTGCCCGGCGTCACGGCGAGCACCACCGTCTACAGCGGACAATTCGAGGTCCGGAACTCGCTCGTCACGCTCAAGGCGGTATCGGTCGCGCACCTGGCCGACACGCTGATCCTGCGGATGACCGCGGGTACCTCCGCCACCCTGGGCCGGGGTGAACTGCTCGTCGACTCCACGACCGCCACATCCAAGCACCTGTCTGTCGGTGACACCGTCCCGGTCACGTTCGCCCGGACCGGTTCTTCCACCGAGCGCATCGGCGGGATCTACCAGGCCAACGCCCTGATCGGCAGTTATCTGGTCAGCGCCGGCTTCTTCACCTCCCACTTCAGCAGCCAGCCGCCGGCCGCGCTGCTGCTGAGCACCAACGGCAGCGGCACTGCGGACAACAACGTCACTAATGCCCTGGCCGCCTATCCGAACGTGCAGGTCCAGACCAGGGCCCAGTTCGAGAAGGCCCAGACGGCCAGCGTCAACCAGCTGCTCGGACTGGTCTACGCCCTGCTCGCGCTGGCCGTGCTCATCGCGCTGATCGGGATCGTGAACACCCTTATGCTCTCGGTGTTCGAACGTACCCGCGAGATCGGCCTGCTGCGGGCGGTCGGCATGAAACGCCGCCAGGTCCGGACCATGATCCGGTCCGAAGCGGTGATCCTGGCTATCTTCGGCGCCATCATCGGGATCATCATCGGCACCGGTATGGGTATCGCCCTGGTCTCATCCCTGAAGCACCAGGGCATCACCGACATCGTCGTGCCAGCCTCGAGCCTTGTCATATTCTTCGTGCTCGCCGCCCTGCTCGGCCTGGTCGCCGCCAGCTGGCCCGCCCGCCGGGCGGCCCGGCTCGACATACTCACCGCCATAGCCGCCCAGTAGCTCGGGCTTCCGCCTGAGTTCGCCACCGAAGCACCCACCGCGCAATACAGTGCTCCCGGTAATCTCCTCTGGCGGCGGCATGTTCGCACGGTGAAAGCTGATGCGTTATGCCTGACCCAGGGACGGAAGCGCGGATGCTGATCGCGAGGCTGGCCGCCGACGAAACGTCTGCGGGTTCGTGAGGGCGATGATGGGGGGCGACTGGTGCGGATCATCTGCCGGGGGCGCCACATGGCGGTGAGCGGCCGAGCGCCCTTGGGCGGATTCAGGGGTCCCTGTCACCTCGAAGCCGAAATGCCCATAGAGCGGCACGTTGCCGGTGATGGTTGCCCATCGCCGCTGCCAGTTCGCTCGTGCGGCCCATCCCGCGGCCTAGCACACGGGCATATCCGGGCAGCGAGCGTAGCTGCTCGCCCACGGTCGGTGCCCCGTGTCCAGGCGGCAGCCAGATCGCCCCGCCGACGATCGCGGCCTCGTCGGAGGCGACGTCGACCCCACCGTGCCGCATCGCATGCGACCGGAGGATCGCCGAAACACGCCAGCGGCACGCCGCTCGCGGCTCCGCTCATCCGGCAGCATCCATACGAACGGCGGGTCGTCGAAGAAGGTACGGCCCAGCGCCGTCGCCAGTTTCCTGACGTCTGCCTTCCGGGCGGCGGATCATGCTGGCCTGCTCCTTAGGCCTGTCTATGTGAGTCCTTTTCATCCTGAGGCTTCGCCTGGTGCTGGTGCTGGTGCTGGTGCGGTCTGGTAACCGGGGGCCGCTTCGTGCTGGCGGTGCGGTCAGGGCTCCGGCTGCGGGCGCGGCGGAACGGATCTCGGTGATCATGGAGCCTGTCTTCTCGGTCGGGCGGCTGCGTCCGGCCGGCCGCTGCCGGCAGCTGCCGGCCAGCATGCGGCCGACTGTCGCGATGAAGCGTCACGATGCCCGGCGCGGGAGCTCTCCCGCATCACCAGTCCCAGCAAGTGAGCATAATTCGTTATCGTGGGCATCCGCGCCCCCTATTGGGGGTGTGCAGTCCCACGATGTTTTCGGAAGAGCTGGCTGGGTGGCAGATGGGCTGATGGGGCTGGGAGACGGCGTGCCGCGGCATGCTGGGGCCGGACTGAGCGGCATTGCCTCCAGGACCGCGAAATCGCCGGATGAAAAAGGCGGCCCGCTGCTGCACCGCTGGTACTTTCTCATGATGCGATACGACCCTGCGATCTACGACGGCGCGGCTGTCCATTACCGCTACGGTAGGCCCGCCTATTCGCCGGGACTTGAGGCTCTTCTTGCTGAGGAGCTTGGCCTGGATGCCAGCGGAAGGCTCCTGGACGTTGGGTGCGGCCCCGGCATCCTCACCGTGCGCCTTGCCCACCTGTTCGAGGAAGCTGTCGGCCTAGACCCCGACCCGGAGATGATTACCGAGGGTCGCCGGGTCGCGGAGGAGCGGGGCATCGCGAGCATAACCTGGGTCCAGGCCATGGCCGAGGGCCTTCCCGGCGCGGCACCGGGGACATATCGAATGGTCACCTTCGGCTCATCTTTCTGGTGGACGGATGAGGTTCGTGTGGCCGAGGCGGTGTACGACATGCTGGAGCCGGGCGGCGCCCTGGTCCTGATCATGCACAAGGGCGGTACGGGGGCCGTTCCGCCGAGCCCTGGGCCGCCCCCGATACCGCACGCTGAGATCGAGGCGTTGGTGGAAAGGTATCTCGGATCAGCCAGGCGAGCGGGCCAGGGCGCCGCGCCGCCGATCCGACCCCGCAGTGACGGCGAAGATGCCATTGCCCGCACTCGCTTTGGCGTGCCGCGGGTGATTTTCGCCCCTGGGATCCCTGACCTGGTGCGGGATACCGAAAGCGTATTGTCCGGCTATTTCTCTTTTTCCTGGTCAGCGCCGCACCTATTCGGTGACCGTGTCGGAGCATTTGCCACCGAGGTGCGGGGGCTGCTGCGGGCGCGATCTCCCGAGGGCGTTTTCTGGGACTGGCCCGGGGATACTAACCTCGGGCTTTCGTGAGGGATTGCCGCCGGCTGGCCGCTTTATATGAGAAAAGTGCCTTTGAACTGGGAGAATAGGGCTTGTCTAAGGTCCATTCCACGCCAGTTCGAGAGGCACTTTCCAGGTGAATCTTACCGCTGCCCGCCCGAAGCTGCAGGTGTCCGCCGACGGAACGGGGATCATCT
>Ga0302325_10003996_pt1 | contig 34328 bp, 40 predicted proteins | sample Palsa_T0_2_FD_201948 | JGI IMG/M metagenome (GOLD analysis project Ga0302325, IMG submission 201948) | Peat permafrost microbial communities from Stordalen Mire near Abisko, Sweden - Palsa_T0_2 | ecosystem: Environmental > Terrestrial > Soil > Palsa > Peat permafrost | place: Sweden: Abisko...
CCGGTACAGCGTGAGTTCGTCCCCGATCCGCGCGAGCTCAGCCTCCACCTCAGCCCGATGACGCTCGAGCCGGCGGCGATCGAAGTGCTCACCGAGGTATTCGCGCAGCTCCGCCTCCTCGGCGGCGGCGTCGGGGCGAAGGGTCATGACGCAGGCCGGGCGCGCAAGTAGCCGATCACCTCACGCAGGAGCCGGCGCTCGAACGCCAGCGTCGCGGCCACCGTCACGATCACGTACACGGCGACCTCCGCCACCGCGATCACCCTCGTCCTGGCACCCGTCTCGAGCATCCGCACCAACAGCACAGCGGCGGCCGCGGGGATGCTCGGGGCCACGGCCCGGACGGAGTGGCGAATCATCCCGAAGCCCGGGAACACCCGCACGAGCACGTATGTGCGCCCCACCAGTGCGGCGGCCGCGGTGATCGCCATCGCGATCGCGAACCCGTTCAGACCATCGGTCACCGTCAGCGGGATCATCGCCGCGACGAACACGATCATCACTGCCACGTTCACGGCCGCGATCGGGCGCGTGTCCCCGCGCGCCCGGAGGTATGCGGTCCAATTGAACGCAACCTGATGGCTCGCAGCGATCAGCCCGAAGAACTGGATCAGGCGGATCGCCGGCACCCATTTATGACCGAGGCCGAAGTTGACGAGATCGGGCGCGAACAGTGCCAACCCGACCCCGAACGGCATGCCCCACATCAGCGCCAGCCGGTTCGATTTGACGAACGTCTCGAACAGCAGGTCCGTGCGCTCCCTGACCGCGCAAATAGCCGGGTAGAGCGTGATCGTGATGATCCCGTCGAGCTGGTCGGCGTAGCTGGTGATCGAGCTTGTCAGCGAGATCACCCCGACCGCCCCCAGCCCGAGCGCCGCGTTGCCGACCAGCAGCGAGCTCTGCGCGACGACCACGCCCGCAAGGCCGGATACGAACAGGGGCCAGGAGAACGACACGTACCGCCGCAGCGCATCGCGGTCGTAGCGCAGCGCGAGCCGGTAGGGGAGCGCGCGGAGCGCGACCACCGCCCCGACCATCGCGCCGGCGATCGTCCCGATCACGAGGCTCCAGTATCCGAAGCCAAGCACCGCGAGCACGATCGTGACCAGCACCCCGGTCACCGGATCCACGGCCTCGAGCCGCCGCTGGCGCGCAAACTCCATCCGCCGGTAGAACACCCACAGCGGCGACTCGAGCGCGGTCGCCGGGATCAGCAGGAAGGCCGCCAGCAGCCCCGGGGCGAGCAGCCGTGGCTGGTGGTAGACCAGGGCCAGCACCGGCACCACCGCAGCGCACAGCGCCATGAAAGCGCAGGCAACGATCAGCTCGAACGTGAACGCGCGCTGAAACGCGAGCTCCTGATCGGCCTCGTCCTGCTGGATGTACTTGTCTGAGATCGCGCTCCCCTTCAGCCACTCGAGGGTGCCGAGCCCGACCACGAGGATCCCCCAGATGCCGTAGTCCTGCGGGCTGAGAAACGCGGCGACGACGAAGCCCTTGAGCAGCCCGAGGGTGGTCAGGCCGGCGAGGAAGGCTGCATTGATGATCGTCCCACGGGCGGCGTGCTGCCGGAGAGTCCGCCCTTCGGTCGCGATGCTCCGGGCGATCAGGATCTCGTCGATGCTCGACGGCGGCGCCGCCATGGTGGACAGGCTCTCGGGGGTGCTGTCTATTGCGGTCTGCTCCGCCACCGCGGCCACCGTAGCACCGGCTTCCTGGGCACCCGGCGATTCGGTCGGCAGCCCCACCCCGGAACACCCGGCAATCCACGACAATGGCCACTCCGTGCTCGACCTCGAGATCGTGATCCCGACGCTCGGCCGGCCGGCGCAGCTGGCGCGCGCGCTCACCCGGCTCGAACGCCAGCCAAGCGCCACGGGGCGCTTCGGCGTGATCGTGGTCACCGACCCCGCGGCGGGCGAGACCGACGCGGCTGGTCGCGCGATCGGCGCGCGGCCCTACCCGGTCAAGCTCGTGGTCCGCGACCGGCCCGGCGCCTCGGCCGCACGGAACGCCGGCTGGCGCTCCGCCACCGCGCCGCTCGTGCTGTTCCTCAACGACGACGTTCTCGCCACCCCCAACCTGATCGCGACCCACCTCGCCGCGCACGCCGGCGAGCCGGAGGTCGAGGCGGGCGTACTCGGCCACGTACGGTGGGCCCGCTGGCCGCCGCCGAGCGGCTTCATGCGCTGGCTCGAGCAGGGACTGCAGTTCGACTACGGCCCGCTGACGCCGGGAGCCGAGGCGCCGTGGTGGCATTTCTATACCGCCAACGCGTCGGTCAAGCGCGAGCTGCTCGAACGCGTCGGCGGCTTCGACGACGAAGGCTTCCCGTTTCTCTACGAGGATCTCGATCTCGCGGCGCGAATGGCAGAGCACGGGTTTCGCCTGCGCTATGTCCCGGCGGCCCTCGCCGTCCACGTCCACCGGCAGAACCTCGCGGACTGGCAGCTGCGCGTGGCCGAGATCGCGCCGGCCGAACGGCGCTTCTGCGCCCGACACCCGGCCGCCAGCCCCTACTTTCACAATCTCTTTCTGGCCGCCGCCGAGCATCCGCCCGCGCGCGGCCGCGGCGCCCGCCTCGCGCGCTTCGTCCCGCGCCGTATCCCATGGCTGGGCCCGCGGGTGTGGGCGAGCTTCGACATGCGCAACCGGCAGGCGCTTGCGGGCGCCTTCCTAACCGCCTGGGATCAGTCGCTCAGGCGTGACGCCGTGCCGTGTAGCCCACCAGCCACTGGCGCATCTCCGGGCGCGCCGGCGGGTGGTACAGCCCGCGCCTGACGACGTCGACGAACCCGGCGGCCAGCAGCCACGACCTGATCGTCGCCAGGTTCGGCAGCCACCAGGTGAAGTCGCTGGTGGCGGCGCAGAAGCTCGCCGCCGGGCGGCGCGGCGAGACGAGCGTGTCGCGGATCGAGAACGCCTCGAGGATCGTCAGCTGGCCGCCCGGGCCGAGCGCCGACCAGATCCGCTCGAGCGCCCGCACCGGATCGCGCAGATGCAGGAGGATCGCGCCGGCGAACGCACGATCGACTGTGCCGCCGATCGATTCCGGCGTGAGGTCGTACACATCGCACTCGACGCGGCGCGCCCGCGAGCCGAGCGCTTCGGCCGCGAGCGCAAAGCCACGACCGAGCTTCAGGTCGAGCGCCCGCGTCTGCGCCTCCAGGCGAGCCCGCTGCAGCGGCGGCCACTCTGCCGCGTCGATCCGTGGCACGTCGATCGCCGTGACCTCGGCGCCGCGGCGCTCGAGCTCGAACGCCCAGAAACCGTCGAAGGTGCCGACGTCGATCGCGCGCAGGGCGCGCAGATCAGGCGGCAGCAACCGCGGCGCGACCGGGCGCAGATCGATGTAGCCCGGGGTCACGACGCCAGGCGCGAGCTCGAGCGTGTGGTACCAGACGGGGTTGGCGTCCGCCGCCGCCCGGGCGGCGGCGGTGCGGTCCGCAGGCGTCTCGGTGGCGGTCATCGGTTCCGGCAGGCTACCGCCAGCGCGTCGAGCACAGCCGTGTTGAAGGCCGCCTCTGTGTAGCGCCGCGTGGTCTCGAGGCCCCCGGCACGCAGCCCGGCCCGGAGCGATGGCGACTCGGCCAAGCGCGTCACGCCGGCGGCGATCGCCGCCGCGTCCCCGACCGGGACGAGCAGCGAGTTCTCCCCGTCGCGCAGGTACTCGCCCGACCCGCCGCGACCGGTGGCGATCACCGGCCGTCCGAGCCCCATCGCCTCGAGCGGCACGAGCCCCCACGGCTCCTCCCAGTGGACGGGGAAGAGGACGACGTCCGCCGCGGCGTACACCTCGGGGAGCTCCGCCCGCGTCACCATCCCGAGGATGCGTACGCGGTCCTCCACCTCGAGCTCCCGCGCGCTTCGCCGCAGCCGCTCGAGCTCCTGATCGTCGCCGCCGCCGGCGATCGTCAGCGTCGCCTTCCCCGGCAGCGCCGCCAGCGCCGCCACGGTGTCCCGCACGCCCTTGCGCTCGTCGATCCGCCCGACGTAGAGCAGGCGCCAGCCCCACGGCCGCTCGGGCCGGGGATCGACGTAGGCCGGCTCGACGCCGGCGCGGGCGATCATGCTGCCGGCGAGTGTGAACCCGGCCTGGCGCGCCCGCGTGCGCACCGTCTCCGACACGAGCAGGTAACGACCGGCGCGTTCCAGGTCGACGCGTGCCGGCAGGCCCGTCAGCACGCCGGCGATCGCCGCCGCGCGCGGCCGCGAGCGAAACGCGCTCGTCCAGCGATCCATCCGCGGCGCGTAGAGCAGCCAATCGTCGATCACGACCGCCACCGCTGGGATTCCCGCCCTGCGCACGCGCTCGATCATCCCCAGCGACATCCCCCCCATCGCCCACCAGCCGATGACGTCGGGTCGGAGCTCGTCGAGGTGACGATCGAGCACGGCGGCGTTGTGTCGCTCGAGCGAGATCCGCTCTCGCCAGCCGACCTGAGGCCAGCCGTGGTCGCGCCAGTACCAGCGCAGCTCGCGGAAGGTGTCGGGCTCGTCCGCCTCCGTGGTGTCGGTCCTGAAGTCGGTCGTCAGGACACGCGCCACATGCCCCTCGGCGCGAAGGTGCACCATCGCCGAGCGCCACAGGAGCTCGTAGCCGCCGAGATGGTGCGGTGGGTACATGTTCCCGACCGAGAGGACGCGCACGGCTGATGGGTAGCATGGCCCGGCGATGACCGCGCTGTCCGCCGACATCTTCAAGGCCTACGACATCCGTGGCCTCTACGGCACCGACATCGACGGGGACGCCGCAGAACTGATCGGACGGGCGTTCGCGCGCGTGATCGGCGAGCTCGCGGACAAGCCCGTACCCGAGCTGCGGCTCGGCCTCGGCCGCGACATGCGCCTGACCGCCCCCGACCTTGCGGCGCGCTACGGCAAGGGGATGGTGAGCGAGGGAGCGACGGTGCTCGACGCCGGGCAGGCCGGCACCGAGATGCTCTACTACCTCGTCGGGTCGCGCGAGCTCGACGGCGGGCTGATGTGCACCGCCTCACACAACCCGAGTGCCTATACCGGCGCCAAGCTCGTCAAGCGCGGCGCGATCGCGCTGTCGGGCGACGCGGGGATCCAGGACGTCCGCCGGCTGATCGAGGACGGCCTCGGCGATCCGCCGGGCGGCGGCCACGTCGAGGGGGTCGACGTCTACCGGGAGTTCCAGGCAGCCGTACTGCGCTTCATCGATCCGTCCGTCGTGAAGCCGCTCCGGGTCGTCGTCGACGGCGGCAGTGGGATGGCCGGGCCGATGGTCGGACCGCTGCTGCGCGACCTCGGGCTCGACCTCGTCGAGACCTCCTGGACCCCGGACGGCAGCTTCCCCGATCACGAGCCTAATCCGCTGCTGCCCGAGAACCGCGAACTGATCATGCGCCGCGTGATCGCCGAGGGTGCTGACCTCGGCATCGCCTGGGACGGTGATGCCGACCGCTGCTTCTTCATCGACGACGCCGGCACGTTCGTGGCCGGCGACTTCCTCACCGCGCTGCTCGCCGACTCGATGCTCCGCAAGGAGCCGGGCGGGACGATCCTCTACGACGTCCGCGCGAGCCGCGCTGTTCCCGACATGGTGGAGCGCGCCGGCGGCGCCGCGCTGATGAACCGCGTCGGACACGCGTTCTTCAAGACGCGGATGCGCGACGAGCACGCCGTCTTCGGCGGCGAGGTCTCGGGCCACTACTACTTCCGCGACTTCTACTGCGCGGACTCGGGCACGATTCCCGCGCTGCTGATGCTCGAGCTGCTCTCCGTCGAGGGCAAGCGCATGTCCGAGCTCCTGGACCCGTATCGCTCGCGTTACTTCATCTCGGGCGAGATCAACTCCGAGGTCGAGGACCCGGAAGCCAAGATGGAGGAGATCGCCGCCCACTACTCCGAGGCCCGTCAGCTTCGTCTCGACGGGATCTCGATCGACTACGACGACTGGCACTTCAACGTGCGCGCCTCCAACACCGAGCCGCTGCTCCGCCTCTGCCTCGAGTCGCTCGTCTCACGCGAGGACATGGAGCGCCACCGCGACGAGGTCCTCGCGCTGATCCGGTCCCCGTAGATGGCCCAGGGACCCGACATCGACCGCGTCCAGCCCGGCCCGGCCTCGGTCGCGCGCCGGCTGCGACGGCGGCTCGCGGCGCCCTCCCCCCCAGCACCCCCGCTCGACCCAGTGAAGCTCGATGCGCTCGATCTCGCGCGCCGGCGCTTCGAGCTCCGGAGCGCGGCCGACCTGGGGGCGGTGTGGGCGGTCGACGCCGGTTACAGCTTTCACCTCGCCGATAGCGAAGGCGTCGAATCGGTGATCGTCGTCGACGAGGACTTCACGCCGGTGGTGACCAGGGCGGCAGGCCGCCGTCCGGGCGTGCGGCTCCTGCGCGGGAACTTCGGCGACCCGGCGATCGCCGCCCAAGTGGGGCAGGTCGACGCAATCGTGATGTTCGACGTCCTGCTGCACCAGGTCGCGCCCGATTGGGGCGACGTGCTCGAGCTGTACGCGCCGAGCACCCGCGCCTTCATCCTCGCCGGTCCCTGGTACACAGAAAGCGCGACCAGTGTCCGGCTGCTCGACCTCGGCGAGGAGCGATACCTGCGGACGGTTCCGCCTCAGGAGATCCATGCGGGTCTGTTCGGCCGCCTCGACGAGATCAATCCGCGTCGCCACCGTCGCTGGCGAGACGTCCACGACATCTGGCAGTGGGGCATCACGGACGAGGACCTGCGCCGGCGTCTGCGCGCGCTCGGATTCGAGCTGGCGCACTTCGAGAACCACGGCGCCTGGCGGTCGCTGTCCTCGTTCATGAGCGCGGTGTACGTGTTCGCCCGCCCCGAGCTGATCGCGGCCACGCCTTGACCCGGGCGCTCCCTGCCCCGGCAGTCCCCGCGTCGGCCTACACGGAGCGCTATTTCCGCGAGGTCGCCGCCGGCGCGGACGACTGGACCGAGGACGCAACCCCGATCGGCGGGATCTACTCATACGCGCTCACCAGGCTGATGCGGCTCCCCCCCGGCAGCCTGCTCGTGGACGTCGGCTGCGGCCGCGGCGAGCTGATCGCCTTGGCCGCCGAGCAGAGCGTGCGTGCCGTCGGCGTCGACTACGCGCCCGCGGCGATCGCGCTGGCCGGCTCGACGCTCGCCGCCCGCCGGCTCGACGGGCTCGCCGAGGTGCGCCAGGGTGACGCCCGCGGACTGCCGGTGGGCGACGGGGAGGCGGACGCGGTGAGCATGCTCGACGTGGTCGAGCATCTCCTCCCCGACGAGCTCGCGCTCGCGCTCGCGGAGGCGCGCCGGGTACTCAAACCCGACGGGCAGCTGGTGATTCACACCTTCCCCAACCGGCTGATCTACGACCTCACCTACCGCTGGCAGCGGCGGCTGATCCCCGGTCGCGCCGCGCACTGGCCCGCGGATCCCCGGCTCCAGTTCGAGCGCGAGATGCACGTCGGCGAACAGACTCTGCGCGGGCTCTCACGAGCCGTCGGTGCCGCCGGCTTTCACGAGCGGCGCGCGTGGTACGGCGACTGGGTGTACACCGACTTCGTCCCCTCCTCCCGGGCCCGGCGGACATACCACGCGCTTGCGCGAGTCCCAGGGCTGAAGGGCGCCGGGCGAGCGAACATCCTGCTCACGGCGCGCCGCTAGAGAGATCGATGGCGGCGAGCTCCACGCCCGACGCGTCGGCCTCCTCACTGCGTGAGGAGGTCGCGGCCCGGGACTGGTATCACACGCTCGAGCTCGGGGACGGGATCGTCACCCCCGGCTGGTTCGACACCCGCCCGATCACCCCGAAGCTGCCGATGCCCGCCGGACTGCAAGGCAAACGGTGCCTCGACATCGGAACCTACGACGGCTACTGGGCGTTCGAGATGGAGCGCCGCGGCGGCGAGGTCACCGCGATCGACATCCTCGACGATACGCGCTGGGATTGGCCCGCGAACGCCAGCGACGCGCACCGCGAGGCGATCGAGCAGCGCAAGGGACGGGGCGACGGATTCCTGATCGCCAGCAGGGCGCTCGACTCCGCGGTGCGGCGGGTCGACTGCTCGATCTACGACCTCGATCCCGCCGTCCACGGCCGCTTCGACTTCGTCTTCCTCGGGTCGCTGCTGCTGCACCTGCGCGACCCGGTGCTCGCTTTGCAGCGTGTCAGAGCGGTCACGCGTGGGCAGCTCCTGGTCCTCGACGCGATCGCGCTCGGGCTGACGCTGCTCGGCCCCCGTTCGCCGTGGCTGGCGTTCTACGGCGACGGACGCCCCTACTGGAGCAAGCCGAATCGGGTCGCGCTCCTCCGCATGGCACAGGCGGCCGGCTGGCGAGTGGCATTGCGCCCCCGACTCGTCCTGATCCCGCCCGGCGCGGGCTTTCACCACCCCGAGCGCCTGTGGCAGGCCTGCCGCAGCGCCCGCGGGCGCGAGGCCTTGTTCGGCTCGCGCATCGGCGACCCGCACGCCGTGCTACTCGTCGAGCCGGCGGAGTAGCGGGGTGGCAGGCGATACCGAATCAAGTCCCGAGGAGACGCTCGCGCTCGCCGCGGAGGCGGGAATCCACCGTGTGCCGCTCCCGACGCCGTTCCTCGTCGGTCGGGTCAACTGCTACCTGATCGAGGACGACCCGCTGACGCTGATCGACACGGGCCCGAACTCCGGCAAGGCGCTCGACGACCTCGAGCTCGCGCTCGCCGCGCGCGGACACCGGATCGATGATCTGGAGTTGATCGTGATCACCCATCAGCACCTCGATCACGTCGGCCTGCTCGACATCCTCGTCCGGCGCTCCGGCGCCGAGGTCGCCGCGCTTGACCTGCTGGTGCCCTACCTCGCGGCGTTCAGCGACAGCATGGACGGCGATGACCGCTTCGCCGAGACGCTGATGCGCAGCCACGGTGTGCCCGGGGATGTGGTGGTCGCGCTGCGAGCCGTCTCGAGCGCGTTTCGGGCCTGGGGCTGCAGCGCGCAGGTCACGAAGCCGCTGCGCGACGGCGATCAGCTCGTGCTCCGCGACCGGACGCTGCGGGTGCTCCACCGCCCCGGCCACAGCCCGTCTGACACGCTGTTCTTCGACGAGCGGCGCGGGATCCTGCTCGCCGGCGACCACCTGATCGCCCATATCTCCTCAAACCCGTTCGTCTCGCGCCCGCTCGGGGCGGACCCGGACGTCGAGCGCCCGCGGGCACTGATCACCTACATCGAATCGATGCGCGCCACCAGGGAGCTCGCGGCCGGGCTCACGCTGCCCGGGCACGGAGATCCGATCCTCGACCACCGCACGCTGATCGACCAGCGCTTCGCGATGCACGCCCGCCGCGCTCGGAAGATGCTGAAGCTGCTTCGTGAGCGCCCCCAGTCGGCGTATGAGCTCGCGCAGGCGATGTGGGGGAACGCCGCGGTGACTCAGGCCTACCTGACTCTGTCCGAGGTTCTCGGCCACATGGACGTCCTCGTTCGCGACGGCCTCGCGCGCGAGGTCTCGGGCGGCGGCGGTGTCCGCTTCGAGGCCACTGCGTCGTGAATCGCGACGAGCTGCTGCGCGACGCTCTGTCGCGCTCCTGGTACCACACGATCGACCTGGCGCCCGGCGCGACCACGACGGGCGCGGTAGATCTCAGAGCGATCGCGCCGAAGGTGCTGCCGGCGGCGCTGGCCGGCCGCCGCGCGCTCGACGTGGGAACGTTCGACGGCTTCTGGGCATTCGAGCTCGAGCACCGCGGCGCCGAGGTGCTGGCAAGCGATCTCGACCGCTTCGATCAGACCGAATGGCCGCCCGCCAACCGCGCGAGGCTCGCGCTCGCGGCCGGGGACGGCGGCCCGGGCGAGCGCTTCCCGCTCGCCCACGAGCTGCTGCGCTCTCGCGTGCGGCGGATCGTCTCGCCGATCTACGAGCTTACCCCCGAGCTACTCGGCGGTCATGTCGATTACGCGGTGGTCGGCGACCTGCTGCTGCACCTGCGCGATCCCGTGCGCGGACTCGAGGCGGTCCGCTCGGTGCTCGCCCCCGGGGGCCGGCTGCTCGTGCTCGAGGAGGTGAACATCCCGCTCTCGCTGCTACGCCCGCGCAACGCGTGGGCGAGCTTCCAGGCGCGCGGGACCGATTTCAACTGGTGGCAGGGCAACTACCGCTGCCTGGTCGACTGGATCGTCCTCGCCGGCTTCGCGTCTCCCCGCCGCAAGCTCGTCTACCGCGTCCGCGCGCGCCGGACTCAGGCGCGGTGGCACGTCGCGTTCGAGGCACAGCAATAGGCCGGCGCGAGCGGCGGATCGATCGGCGCCATGGCATAAAACTTGGCGAGAGGCCAAGTTTCCTGCCAAGCCCCCGCTAGAGGTGCACCGACGCCATCCCCGCCTCGTCGTAGCGGTCGCCCGCCGCCGCCGGCAGCTCGGCGTCGATCCGGGCGAGGTCCTCGGGGGTGAGCTCGACGTCGACGGCGGCGGCGTTCTCCTCGAGGTACGTGCGGCGCTTGGTGCCCGGGATCGGGACGAGGTCCTCCCCCTGGGCGAGCACCCATGCGAGCGCGAGCTGCGCCGGCGTCACCCCCTTCTCCTCGGCGAGCGAAGCCACCTTGGCGGCGAGCGTGAGGTTGGCGTCCAGATTCGCGCCGGTGAACCGCGGCCCGTGGCGCCGGAAATCGCCCTCGTCGAGCTCGTCCGGCGACTTGAAGCGCCCGGAGAGGAAGCCGCGCCCGAGCGGCGAGTAGGGCACGAACCCGATCCCCAGCTCGCGGCAAGTCGGCAGTACGTCTTCCTCGGGGTCCCGCGTCCACAGCGAGTACTCGGTCTGCACCGCGGTGATCGGATGGACCGCGTGAGCGCGGCGGATCGTCTCGGGCGCCGCCTCGCTGAGTCCGAGGTGACGGACCTTGCCCTCCTGGACGAGCTCCGCCATCGCCCCGACGGTCTCCTCGATCTCGACCTTCGGGTCGACGCGGTGCTGGTAGTAGAGGTCGACGTGATCGGTGCCGAGGCGCTGCAGCGAACCCTCGATCGAGCTGCGGACATGCTCGGCCGAGCCGTCGATCGGGCCGAGCGTCGAGATGTCACCCGGCTGGGTCGTCGGCTCGATCCGCCGCGCGAACTTCGTCGCGATCACGTACTCGTCGCGATGGCCCTTGATCGCACGCCCGACCAGCTCCTCGTTGGTCATCGGCCCGTAAAGCTGCGCGGTGTCGAGGAAGGTGATCCCGACCTCCAGCGCGCGCCGAATGGTCGCGATCGCCTCCGCTTCGTCAGCCGACCCGTAGAAGGCCGACATGCCCATGCATCCGAGCCCGAGGGCCGAAACCTCGAGCGATCCGAGCTTGCGCGTTTTCATTGCTGCTCCAATCCGTTGTCGTTGTCGTCCAGCAGCTTCAGCGACTCATCCCACAGCCGCTCGGCGATCCCGGCGTCGAGCGCGTACCACGCGACGCCGCGCATCGCGTACGGCTCCTCGGCGCGCTTCATCAGCACCTCCGCCTCGTTGCAGTCCTCGAAGTAGCGTCCGCCGACGCCCTCAAGCTGGGGAGAGACCGCTAGCAGCACGCTTGTCGCCGCGCCCTGCTCGACGGTCTTGAAACGGAGCCGCCCACCCGACTGGGCCCGCATCCGCTCCATCCGCTCGGGATCGACGTGGCGCTGGAGGTTCGTCATGATCCCGCCCGGCATCAGCGCGTTGGCGGTGATGCCGTCGCCGGCCCACCGTCGCGTCGCCTCGACCGCGAACAACACGTTCGCCGTCTTCGACTGCCCGTAGGCGAGGAACGGCTCATACGGCCGGAAGCCGAAGTTGATGTCCTCGAAGATCACCGGCGAGCGCAGATGCCCGGAGGAGCTGACCGAGACGATCCGCGCGTTCCGATCGGCCGCGAGCGCGTCGTGGAGCCCGAGGGCGAGCGCGAAATGCCCGAGGTGATTGGTGGCGAACTGCATCTCCAAGCCCTCGCGTGTCAGCTCGAGCTCCTGGATCGCCATCACGCCGGCGTTGTTGACGAGCAGGTGCAGGGGGCCCTCCCATGCCTTAGCGAACGCATCGATGCTCGCGCGGTCGACGAGGTCTAGCGCGGCCACGGCGACGTCGGGGTTACCCGTCGAGGCGCTGATGTCCTCGGCGACTCGCGCGCCCGCCTCGAGGTCGCGCACTGCCAGGGTCACGGCCGCCCCCGTGCCCGCCAGCGCGCGCGCCGTCTCGACGCCGATGCCGGATGCGGCGCCCGTGACCACCGCGCGCGTCCCTGAGAGGTCGATGCCTTCGGCGACGTCGGCGGCTGTCGACTCGAACCCGAACGGGGTGGTGATCAGATCAGTGGTGGTCATTGCGCTCGTGCTCCTTGTCGTGGACTACCCGCCGTGGCTATGATCAAGCGGAGGTATCCTCCACTCATGCGGTGAGTCTACCACTATACGGAGGCGACCTCCGTATAGTTTACGAGATCGTGACCACAGCCGACCCCACCCGCCCGATGCGCTCCGACGCCCGCGAGAACCGCGAGAAGCTGCTCCGCGCGGCGAGCGACCACTTCGCGGCCGAGGGCCCCGACGCGTCGCTCGAGGCGATCGCGCGCACAGCGGGCGTTGGCATCGGCACCCTCTACCGCCACTTCCCGACCCGCGAGTCGCTGATCGAGGCCGTTTACCGCAACGAGGTGGACCAGCTCTGCGCCGCCGCCGGCGAGCTCCTCGCCGAGCGGCAGCCGGCAGAGGCGCTCGCCCAATGGATGGAGCGCTTCGTCGCCTACGCGACGACCAAGCGAGGGCTGATCGGCGCGCTGAAGACGATCGTCTCCGCGCAGTCCGACCTCTTCCCGACGACCCGTGAGCGACTGCTGGCGACGGTCGGCGAGCTACTCGCGGCGGGGATCGCCGCCGGGCAGATCCGCCCCGACGTCAGTGCCGAGGACGTCCTCACGTCGATGAACGCGATCTGGGCGATCGCCTCCGACGGCGACCAGTGGGCCGCACGGGCGCAACGCGTCCTGCGCCTGCTGATGGACGGCCTGCGCTTCGGCGCCGGCGCCGGCGCGTAAGCGTCAGTCGGGTCGCACTTGCGCCCTCCGCACCGCGCGTGCCTGGTCGCCGTCGACCCATATCTCCCAGCGCCCCGATAGCGAACGGCGGTCGTCCTGGAACCGATACGGGCGGCGACCGCCGAACTCGGTGTGGCGCAGACGAGACACGCCGCCGAGCATGCTGGCGATCCGGCGGCGCGGCCAGTCCAGCGAGTCCTCGATCTCGGGGAACGGGCGCGGGCGACCGGGTGTGGCGGCGAGCGCGTCGAGCAGCTCGCGCATGAGGTCGCTGCAGCGGTCGTAGAAGCGCTCGATCTCGCCCGGGTCGACCATCGCATTCTGTGGCGCATGCTGGACGACGAATGCGCGGTCGGAGGGTGTGGCCACTGCGACGAATAATCACGCACCAGCCGTAACGACCCCAGGCCCGAGCGCCCCATCCGCCATAGTTCCTGCGATGGCCGTATCCACCGAGCTCCACGACATCGAGACCCGCGCCGACTGCGAGCGGCTTGTGCGTGCGTTCTACGGCCGGGCCTTGGTTGACCCGATAATCGGCTGGATCTTCGTCGATGTCGCCAAGCTCGACATCGAGTCGCACGTCCCGCAGATCGCGTCCTTCTGGGAGACAATCCTGCTCGGCTCCCGGTCCTACGCCGGCGGCGCGTTTGCTCCCCACGCCGCGCTTCACGCGCAAGTCGGTCTGCGTCGCGGCCACTTCGAGCGCTGGCTGTGGCTGTGGCGGAACACCGTCGACGAGCTGTTCGCCGGCGAGACAGCAGACCTCGCGAAGGCTCACGCCCTCCGCGTCGCGGAGGCATTTCACCGGCGCCTCGAGGGAATGCCTTTCACCGATCGCTCGGCACCCGCCCCGGGCGCGCTCGTGATCACGCAGCACGGCCCCTTGAAGTAAGGGCTCGCGCAGGAATAACGGCGGGCTCCGACGGCGTCTGGACGCGTCTGACGCCACCGGCTCGCCCTCAAATACTCCCGGTATTATCGGGCGAGCCGGTGGCGCCAGCCACGCCCAGCCACTCGCCGGATCACCACACTATTCCTGCGCGAGCCCTAAGGGCTCGCAAGGCCCACCCGCCGGCGCGTCAGTGCGCGAACGCCGTCTCCGCTTGCTGCAGTGGCGACACCGTCGCCGCTCCGCCGCACTCGGCCACCCCCTGCGGGATCGTCGTGCGCGTCGTGACAGTGTCGTCGGGGGCGATCACCTGAAGCCCGTACGCGGTCGTGCAGTCCTTCGGGTTGGCGGCGCCGTGACTGACGCCAAGGCGGAAGGAGACGCTGGCACCCGGCGCGACCGCGAGCTCGGTCTCGGTCGTGTTCCCGAAGAAGTCGACAGTCGTGTGGGTGGGGATCGTGGACATCGCGTTGCCTGCCTTGTCGAGGAAGAGGATCCCCGGGTAGCCGTAGGTGTGGCATTGGTGACCGCTCGTGTTCACAAGTGCGAACCCGACCTCGCCGTGGCCGGTCGCCCCCTCCTGGCCGAGGTAGCGAAGCGCGAAGTCCGCGGTCCGGCATGCGGGAGGCCCGGCCGAGCCGGTCGTCGTCGTTGTCGTCGCCGGCGTCGCCGGCGTCGTCGCCCCGGCGCCGGATGTCGTCGCGCTGCTGGTAGGTGTCACGGGTACCGTGGCAGGCGCCGGCGTCGTGCTCGAACCCCCGCACGCGGCGAGTATGAGCGCGCATAGGCCCGCGACGCCGCCAACTCGCAGTCCACTCATGCCCGCGTCCTTTGCCACGGCCGCGTCAATTCCTTCCGACGGCGGTGACCACCCGCTCGCACACCTCAGACTCGTCGTCGGCGAACGCGAGCAGGTCGAGCTCGGCGGGCGAGATCTTGCCCTGTGCCTGCACCGTGTCGCGCAGCCACGTCACGAGCGGCTCCCAGTAGGCGCGGCGCACGAGGACGACCGGGAGCCGACCGACCTTGTGCCGCTGGATCAGTGTCAGCAGCTCGAACAGCTCGTCGAGCGTCCCGAATCCACCCGGGAAGACCACGAACGCTGCGGCGTATCGGACGAACATCACCTTGCGGGTGAAGAAGTAGTGGAAGTACAGGGGGAGGTCGAGGTAGTCGTTTGCGTTCCGAGCCGGCGGCGCCTCGATCGAGAGGCCGATCGACAGCGCCGACGCGTCGCGCGCGCCGCGGTTCGCCGCCTCCATGATCCCGGGGCCGCCGCCGGTGATGATCGCGAACCCCTCGTCGCCGAGTCGTCGCGCGACGGCGCGCGCGAGCAGGTAATCGGGGTCCTCGGGCGGCGTACGCGCGGAGCCGAAGACGGACACCCCACGCTCGAGCTCCGACAGCGCCGCGAAGCCCTCGGCCAGCTCGGCACGCATCCTCGCCAGGAGCAGAGAATCCCCCTCGCTCGAGGCCGGAAGCGACATCAGCTCCTCGTCGTCGCTACGCGGCGGCTCGTGGGTCATCAGCTTCGAGTATCCCAGGCGCCGCTCGCGGTCAAGCCGCTCACATCGCTTCGTCAGCGTGCTCGTCGCAGCTCGGCCCAGACCGAGCCGACCACGCGCGCGGCGTACTCGGCCCGCGCGGCGCCGAGCAGCTCCCGTTGTTCCGCCGCACCGTCACCGAAGCGCCGCAGCGCCCAGTCTCCCGACACCGAAGGGCGCGGATGTCGCCAGTGCCGCCAGCCGTAGTCGCCCTGCCACCGGTGCGCATGCTGGTTTGACGAGTAGCCGTGGATCACCCCGCGCCGGATGACGGCAAGCGCGGTCACCTCGGCGTGATGTCGCACGACCGCCGCTGGGCACCAAGCCAGCGTGTAGCCCGCCGCGCGGGCGCGCAGGCAGAAGTCCACGTCCTCGCCGATGTGGCGGAAGTCGGGGTCGAAGCCGGCGACGGCGAGGAAGGCGTCGCGACGGACGCCGAGGTTCGCCGTCGCCGCCCATCCCTGCGCGACCGCGGCCTCCTGGCGAAAGCGCCATAGACGCTCGAGCTGCTCCCACCTACTCGGCCGCTCGGCGGTCACGAGCTCGACGGCGCCGCCGGCGAGCGGCGCGCCGGCGAGGGAGGCAGAGAGCGCCGAGAGCCATCCCGGGGCCGGGACGCAGTCGGCGTCGGTGAACGCGATCGCGGGGCCGGTCGCGGCGTCCACCCCCCGGTTGCGTGCGCGCGCCCGGTTCGGTCGCGGCTCCTCGACAACGCGGACGCCTCGTTCGCGCGCGAGCGCGCCGCTGCCGTCCCGCGAGCCGTTATCGACCACAACGACCTCGAAGCGATCGCGCACGAACGTCTGGGCGTCGAGCGCGTCGAGCAGGGCGGGTAGCGTCAGTGCGCCGTCACGCACAGGGATCACGACGCTGATCTCCGGTTCGGGCACCGCGCGATGGTAATACCTGGCGCCGCTCGCGCTACCGTCCGACCGTGAGCTCGACGAGCGAGCAGATCGAGGCCGAGGTCCGCCGCGTCGGAGCCGAGCTCGCCGGCGCGTTTCCATCCTCGGCGCGCCACCCGATGAAGGCGCTCGACGCGCGCGCGATGGAGCTCGCCGCCGCCGACCTCGAGCTCCGAGCTGCGCTCTTTCGCTTCGTCGACGTGGTGCCGGCGTGCCGGTCGCTCGACGACCTGGCGCGTCATCTGGCCGGGCTCCTCGACGAGGTTCCCGACAGCCCGCCACCCGTCGCCGCAGCACTGCGGATGGCCGATACGCGTGCCGGGCGAGCCGCGCTCGGTGCCGCGGCCGCCGCCGGCGTCAGGCACATGGCCCACCGCTTCATCGTCGGCGAGACCCCGACCGCCGCGGTCTCGGTCTTGCGCCGCCTGTGGGGCCGCGGAATCGCGAGCTCGGTCGATCTGCTCGGCGAGGCGACCGTCACCGAGACGGAGGCCGATGTGTACGCGGCGCGGTGCCTGGACGCGTTGCGGGCGCTGTCGGCGGCGACCGCCCAGTGGCCCGAGCGGCTGGCGCTCGAGCGCGACGCGAGCGGGGCGCTGCCACGGGCCAACGTCTCAGTCAAGATCTCGGCGCTGACGCCCCTGCTCCGGCCCGATGCCCCAGCGCTCGGCGAGCGCGACGCCGCCCGCCGGCTCGTGCCGCTGCTCCGCGAGGCGAAGGCGCTCGGCGCCCACGTGCACATCGACATGGAGTCGCTCGATTCGCGCGAGGCGGTGCTCGAGCTCGTCCTCGCACTCCTCGCCGCGGAGGAGTTCCGCGACGGTCCGTCGACCGGAATCGTGCTCCAGGCCTACATGCGCGACTCCCCCGAGCAGCTCGACCAGATCCTCGAGTGGGCGAGCGCGCACGAGCGCACGCCGCCGCCGGTGATCCGCCTCGTTAAGGGCGCCTATTGGGACCACGAGATCGCCGAGGCGGGCCAGCACGGCTGGCCCGTGCCCGTGTTCGAGGTCAAGGCCGACTGCGACCGCAACTTCGAGGCGCTGACGACTCGGCTGCTCGCCGCGCGCCCCACCGTGCGCGTGGCGATCGCTTCACACAATCTTCGCTCCGTCTCCCACGCGATCGCCGTCAACCGCAGCACCGGCGCCTCCGACGGTGACCTCGAGCTCCAGGTCCTGCGCGGGCTCGGCGACGATCTCCAGGATGCACTCGCCGCGCACGGCTTCCGCGTCCGCGCGTACTGCCCTGTCGGCGACCTCGTGGCCGGCATGGCCTACCTCGTCCGGCGCCTGCTCGAGAACACCAGCAACGAGTCGTTCCTGCACGCGCAAGCGAGCGGGGTCGCTTTGGACGAGCTGCTCGCGCCGCCATAGGGGCGAGCCGTTGTGCCGCGGGGCGCGTACGCTGTCGCTGTGCTCTCGAACACCGGGCCGTTGCGAGCGGCGATCATTGAGGCGATTCCCGAACGGCCATTCCACGTCCAGTTCTGGGATGGCACGCGGGTGCCGTCGAGCACCGGGGTAGGCCCGACGTTTCTCGTGCGCTCACCGGGCGCCGTGGCACATGCGTTACGCGCGCCCGGCGAGCTCGGGCTCGGTCGCGCATAAGTCACCGGAGCCCTGGACGTCGACGACATCGACGCTGCGATGCAGCTTGTGGACGACTGGCAGGAGCCCGAGATCGACTCGCGCATGCGACTGCGGCTGATCGGGGCCGGGGTGCTGGCCGCCGGCCTGACCCGGCCGCCGCGCCGTCCGGCTTCCGAGCTCGTGCTGCGCGGCCGCCGGCACACCGTCAGTCGTGACGCTCGCGCGGTGCGCCACCACTATGACGTCGCGAATGAGTTCTTCGCGTTGTTCCTCGACCGATCGATGACCTACTCGTGCGCGATCTTCTCGCGTGGCGCCGGCACGCTCGAGGAGGCCCAGGAGGCCAAGCTCGAGCTCGTTTGCTCGAAGCTCGCCTTGACCGCCGGCGAGCGCGTTCTCGATCTTGGTTGCGGTTGGGGATCGTTCGCGATTCACGCCGCGTCCCAGCACGGCGTAAGCGTCGTCGGGATCACGCTCTCCGAACCCCAGGCGCGCCTGGCCCGGGAGCGAGCCGCGGCCGCCGGCGTCTCTGACCGCGTCGAGTTTCGCGTGATGGACTACCGCGAGCTCCCCGACGAGCAGTTCGACGCGATCGCGTCGATCGGCATGGTCGAGCACGTCGGCGAGAACCAGATCGATGCCTACGCCCGCACGCTGGCGCGTCACCTGGCGCCGGGCGGACGGCTGCTGAACCACGGCATCGCTTATCTCTCGCACACCGACACCTACGCCGGAGCGTTCTCCGAGCGCTATGTCTGGCCTGACGCCGCGCCGTTGCAGCTCTCCGTGGTGCTCGGGGCACTCGAGCGCGCCGGCTTCGTCACCCGCCATGTCGAGGACTTCCCCGCCGACTACGCTCGCACCCTGAGCAACTGGACCGAACGGCTCGACGAGCACCTCGATCAGGCGCGAGAGCTGGTCGGGCCCGAGCGCCTGCGCGTCTGGAGGCTGTACCTGCGCGCGGCCCGGATCGGGTTCGAGACCGGCTTCACGTCGGTCTACCAAGCGCGCTGCGAGCTCGCCGCCTAGCGCCGCCCGCTCGAGCGGTGGTTAGCTAGGTCAGGTCCTCGAGCTCGAGCCGCTCGTAGGCGATGGTCAGCTCTTCCAGCGCCACCTCGCTTGACCGTCCATCGAATGGCCCGGTCACGTAGCGCACCGCGCGGGCGTTCTTCAGCACCGCCGTCTGGACCGTTGTGCTGTGGTCCTCGCTCTGCAGCGTGATCCGGACCGTCCGCAGGGCGGCCTCATCGCCGTCGCGCACCTGATCGAGCCACGCGTACAGCGAAGCGGAACCGATCACGCCGCGACGCATGGTGACATCGGTCGCCTTGTTCAGCCCGGTGATCTTCTGCACGTTGTTCTCAGCGTCGTTGCCGTTGCGGTACTCGACGATCTCGACCTCGGTTCCGATCGCGCTGCACTCCTGGAATCCGGCATCGGGCCCGGCGGTTTCGCCGGTGCCGAGGTCGACCAGGAAGTTGAATCGCCCGAACGGCCGATCGCGCTTCGCGGTCATCAGCGTGCTCCTCTCTCGTAGTGATCAAGCCAGATGAGGCTCGCGTAGACGATTTCGAGCTCTTCCAGCGCGACGCCGGCTTCAAGCGCGTTCAGGACCGGTCCCGACCACCGACAAGGCCAGGCGCCACCCAGCCGCCAGGTGTGCGCCGGGAGCCCACCGGGTCTGTCGAGAACCTGAACGAGCACGTCGCGGAGATCGCGCTCGCCCCGCAGGATCCGTTCGCGCCACTCGAACAGCTCCCGCGAGGCGCCGAGCGCGCGCCTGAGGATGAGCCGCATGAAGCGCGAGTCGCCGGCGCAACCGTCGGGCGTCACGCTCGTCTCCGACCCGAGGCCGATCACCTCCGAGAAGCCAAGCTCGTTTCCGTCGATCGTGATCCGGAAATTCCTGCCGAGCAGCGCTTGGCCCGTCGCGTTCGCCGCTTTCATTCCGCGCCCGTACTCATCAGCCCACCACAGGTGAACCTACACCGCCGCCCGGACGTCAGCGGCGCGGTGCACGCGCGCGATCAGTCGCCGCGCGCCGCGGTCATCCCTCGGTCGCCGGGCGCCGCCACGCAAGCATCACGCCGTCGCCGATCGTCAGCAGCACATTGTGCACGCGCTCGTCCGCTTGGACTTGGCGAGCGAACTCGCGGATCCCGACCGTGCCCTCGTCCTCTGCGCTCGGGTCCAGCGCCGATCCGGCTCGGAAGAGGTTGTCGGCGACGATCACCCCGCGCTCGGAGAGCTTCGGTAGAACGGCGTCGTAATAGGCGGGGTAGTCAGCCTTCCAGGCATCGACGTAGACGAGGTCGAACGGGCCTTCGAGGCCGGCGATCGTGTCGAGCGCTTCACCGACGATCAGCTCGACGCGGGACCCGACCGGGCTGGCGTCGATGTGACGGCGTGCCGTGGCGGCGTTGTCCTCGTCGACCTCGAGCGTGGTGACGCGTCCGTCGGCGGGCAGCGCCGCCGCCATCGTCAGCGCGCCGACCCCGGTGAACGTCCCGATCTCGAGCACGCGTCGCGCTCCACCGACGACGATCAAAGCCTCGAGCAGCCTCGCCTCCGCGAGGCCGCTCATCATCTGCGGCGCTGCCGTGTTGCCCTGCGTCCACGCGGCGGCCGTGGCGATCTGACCGTCGAACGGACTCGTGTGCTCCTCGGCGTACCGCTCGGCCGCAGCTGTGATCAATTCGGTCATCGCCTCAAGGTTACCGGCCGCCGCCGTCCTCCCCCCGGCGAGGCGCGAGCGCCGCGCCGCTCACGCGATCCACGGCGGCGTGCCCCCGTCGGTGCCGTCACGACCCGCGCGCGGGCTCCGGCGCGGCAGGCGACGAGCGCCTCGACCCCGTCGCCGCCGGCAGTGACGCGCCGGAAGGCGCCGGCGGGTAGGACGATCGTGTCTCCCGCCGACAGCGCATGGGTCTCGCCGTCGAGCTCGATCTCGGTGCCGCCGCTCACCACGGTCCATGTCTGCTCGACATCGAACGTGTGCTCGGGGCCTCGCTGACCAGCGGTCATTTCGACCCGCCAAAGCGCCAGCTCGGCTCGGCCTTGCGCCGGCGACGCAAGCGTCGTCATGACGGCGTTCGGAGTTACGTGGCGGCGAACGTCTCGGGCGCGGACAACCGGCATCGCTGGACTCCCTATCATTCGACAATATGGTTGTCGAGATAGTAAACCTGGTTGTCGGCTAGTGTCAAATGATCCAGCCGGATATGAGCTGCCGTTGCTTCTGCTGCTCGGGTTCCGCACCATCATCGAGGATCTGCACGGCGAGCTTGCGCGCCGCGGACACCCCGATGCGCGACCGCTGCACGGCTTCGTCTGCCAGGCGCTCGGCCGCGACGGCGCCACCGCCGCCGAGCTCGGCCGCCGCCTGGGCGTGAGCAAGCAGGCCGCCGGCAAGACGATCGATGCGCTCGAGCGTCTCGGCTACGCAGATCGCGCAAAGGACCCGCATGATGCGCGGCGCAAGATCGTGATGCTCACGCCGCATGGCGAGGATATGCTGCGCAAGTCCGTGCCGATCTTCGACGCGCTGCGCGCTGACTGGGAGCGGGCCCTCGGACCGATGCGCCTGCGCGCCCTCGAGGCCGACCTACGGACCGTAACCAGCGGTCGCGCAATGCGGCTCGACATACCCGGATGGTTCGGCAACGCGGCGTAGCCGCCGGCGACCCGGATCGTCTCTAATCGTGCGGGGACCCTAAAGTTTGTAGACGGAAGATCCGCATCGACCCTGCCCAAGGAGGCTCCATGTCCCGCTTCGCCACCATAAACCTGCTCGAGATCGATGACTCGGTCGGCGATCGGGCGCCGGGAATTACGGGCCGGTTCGGTCGCAAGCACCTGGACTCGCGCGATCTCGGCGTCAGCCTCTTCAGCTACGCGGCGAACCTTCGCAGTCCGATGGCCCACATCCACAAGGAGCAGGAAGAGGCATACGTCGTCGCCGCCGGATCGGGCCGGGTGCTGCTCGACGACGAGGTCCTCGAGCTACGCCAGTGGGACGTCGTGCGTGTTGCGCCGGAGGTCGTGCGTGCCTTCGAGGCAGGCCCCGACGGACTCGACATAGTCGCCGTCGGCGGCCCTAAGCCGGAAGGCGGGGACGGTGTCATGGGCACCGCCGCCTGGCCCGAGGCGGACTAGCGCACCGGGTCAGGGTCACGAGTTCGCGCCACGTCCCCCCCCGATCGCCGGCCGTTCGGACCGGGGCCCTACGTGCTCGGTGCTCGAGTGGCTCCCGAGCACGAGCCGCTGCCGCGGTCTTACCCGTTCGTGGCAGCCGTACACGCGCTCCCCTGCTTTGCGCCGGATCCGCAGGTGACGTTCATCGTCGGCGAGAACGGTTCGGGCAAGTCGACGCTGATCGAGGCGCTCGCGATTGCTTGCGGTTTCAGCCCGCAGGGCGGTCCGATCGGCGGCGAGCTCGGGTGGACGCCTCGGGACTCCGAGAGCAAGCTCGGCGAGCTGCTCGGCGAGCTGCTCGAAATCGAACGCGGCCCGAACAAGCCGAGCGCGGGGTTCTTCCTCCGCGCCGAGAGCTTCTTCAACATCGCCGCAGTGATCGATGCCAGGCAGCTCTCGGAGATCTACGGCGGTCGCGAGCTGAACAGCCAGTCGCACGGCGAGTCGTTCCTTGCTCTCGCCGCGAACCGGTTCGGCGCCAACGGCCTGTTCATCTTCGACGAGCCGAAGCCGCGCTCTCGGTCACAAGCCAGCTGGCGTTCATCGCGCTGATGCGCCAGAGCGCATCGACGGGGTCGCAGTTCATCGTCGCGACGCACTCGCCGATCGTGCTTGGCTATCCCGGCGCCGTCGTCTATGAAGCGAGCGACCGGGGACTCGAGCGAATCGACGCCGCCGACGCCGACGCCGTTCGCCTGACGCGGGATTTCCTGCGCGCCCCAGAGCGCTTCCTGCGGCATCTGTTCGCCGAGCCCGACGGCGACTGAGGCCGCACTCAGGCGCCCGCACTCAGTGGGCGGTCTGCGAGAACCCGGCTTTGCAGTTGATCAGCGCCTGATGCACGTTCAGCGCGCCGAAGATCAGATGGTGATGCGTGAGATCGTGGAATGCGCGGTACACGTGGTAGGCACAGAACGCCTGACTGACGTGTCGCCTGGCTGAAGGTGTCTTGGCGAAGTGGTTGGCGACGTGGTGCGCGACGATTGCGCCGAGGTAGTGGCCTCCCGCTCCGCAGCCAGTCGCGGCGACGGGGACGGTGAGCAGCGCGCATACGACCGCGATGCGAGCCAGGGATCGTCTGAACGAGCGCGCCATCGGCCTGCAGAGACTAGCTCGTGGCGACCGACCCGGCATCGCTCGCCCCGCCTCATCACCGTCCCGCGCGGCGCCTGGCCGCCCGCCGCCGGCCCGCATACCCCCCGAGCAGGCGCGCGGCGCGCCGGTGGCTGAGCCGGGCCCGGGCGGGAGAGCTGTAGAAGCGCAGGTCCGACCACCATTCGGTCACGAGCTCGCGGGCCCCGTATGCCCCCTCGCCGGCGAGGAAGCTGGCGAATCCCTCCCACTCACGCCTTGCCCGCGCGTAGATCGCCGGGAGCGGGTCGTGGGTGTGGTCGTGATCGACCGTGAGCGCGGGATCGATTACACAGACATACCCCCGCGCGAGCCAGTACGACGCCCACTCCTTGTCCTCACCGCCCGGCAGGTCGTCTCGGAACGGCCGCTGCCGCCACAGGTCCGCACGGATCGCCCCGGCGGCGTTCGAGTAGCCCCAGTCGGGGCGCCCGGCCGAGAGGGCGAGGTCCTGGCGCACGCGCGCCGCGAGCCGCGACCCGTCGGGTCCGTACGCATCGCCGCTCGCGCACGCCACCGACCGATCGGCGAACTGCGCCACCAGCCGGGCCAGCCAATACTCGTCGGGTGGAAAGGCGTGCGCCGAGAGCGCGACGAGGAGGTCGCCGCGGGCGTTGGCACACCCCAGGTTGAGTGCGCCACCGAACGTGAACGAGCTCGCGGGCTGCGCGATCACCTTGGCGCCATCACGCCGCGCGAGCTGAGCTGTGGCGTCGCGGGATCCCGAGTCGATGACGATCAGCTCGAGGGCGCGCCCGTCGAGGCGCTGCCCGCGCATGATCTCGAGGCAGCGGCCGATGCTCGCCGCCTCGTCGCGGGCGCGCACGATCACGCTCACCGTCGGCTCGCTCATCGTCTCCGGCGCGGCAGGCGGAACGGGTGGCGCAGTCGGGACGGGCCGGGCGAATTCGGCAACACCCGTCCGAGCTCGAACGCCCACGTCGAGAGTACGTCGATGACCGCAACCGCCGCGGCTCCGGGCTGCTCCCGGCGTGCCTTCAGGATCGATCGCACGCTCCAGGCCGCGAGGCCCGGCCATCGCCGGCGGGGGAACGTCCCCTGGTGGCGCCGCTCGAGCCATGCGGCGCCCGCGCCGTGACGGGCCTTCTGCGCGAGCAGCGCCGCCAGCGAGCGGCGGTTGCGATGGAGCACACCGGCGGCGGGGCGCTGCTCGACGGTCCAGCCGGCGGCCTGGAGGCGAAAGCACAGATCGGCGTCGCCGCCGGAGCGGATCGCATCGGCGAAGCCGCCGATCTCCTCGAACGCGGACCGGCGGACAAGGCAGTTGGCGGTCTGCGCGTACGGCGGGCGGTGCGGCGCGGGCACGCCGGCGACCAGCGCCATCGTGCCGGTCTCGACCGCGTAGCGCTCGGCCGGCGTGGCGCGCCGCCCGCCGTCGAGCGGAGCGTCGAGGACTCCGCCCGCGAGCACTGCGACGCGCGAGCCGGGCTCGGAGTCCAGATACGAGTCGATCAGGTTCGCCGGCCACTCGACGTCGGCATCGAGGAACAGCAGCCAGGGCGCGCGCCCGGTCGCGGCGCCTCGGTTGCGTGCGTGGTAGGACGAGCGCAGCTCCGGAGCTGCCAGGACGCGAACGACGCCCGCGGGCGTCGGCGGCGACGCCGACGCGGGAGCCGCCCGACTGTGCTGCCCGCGGTTGTCGACCACGAGGATCGAGTCTCCCGGCGAGCGCTCGAGCTGCGCGGCCCGCGCGACCAGCGGCCAGAGCTCGTGCTCGGGCCCGGCGAACGGGATCACCACGTCGACCGCCGGGCGGCGCACCAGCTCGGCAGCCTCGGCGGTCGGGTCAGGCAAGGGATCGCTCAACGCCGGGCGCGGGCCGTCCCCGGCTGTGAGAGCAGCGTGGCCGCCGCGTCCCATCCAAGCCGGACGCTGTAGTTGGTGCCGCGGTCCTCCGGATAGATCTGGGTCGTGTTGGCGAGCACGAGCCCCGGGATCCCGGTGTCGAGCGCCGGCATCCGGTCGCGGTAGCCGATCGTCACGATCGGCTGCGCATGAGGCTCGCGGAACAGCCAGCGCTCGCGGACCCAGTCGCGCGAGAACCCCGGATTCAACCGCCGCAGACCGGGCTCATACGCGGTCAACAGCTCGTCCGGCTCGAGCTCCAGCAGCTCGTCGTCGGGCCCCACGTAGTTGGCCACGTAAGCGAACCGGCGCCCGCCATAGCGCTCCGGCTCGATGAAGTTCGTGTGCTCGACGAGACCGCAGAACGGCAGCTCGGGATCGATCACATTGGTCCAGTAGTAGCGCGTCATCGGGCGCTCGAGCTCGAGCACGAGGCACAACGCGGTGTGGTACTCACTCGCCCGGACGCGGCGCTTGTAGTCGGCCCGCATCCGCGCCGCGAGTCGCTCGTCGAGCAATTGCATGAACACCTCCGACGGAACCGTCGCGACCACGGCGTCGTAGTGGTCCGGCTCCTCGAGCTCGTCGTAGGTGCGCGGATCGTGGCCGCGGCGGAACGACTGCGGGGCCCCGGCGTGCACACGGAAACCGTCGGCGTCGCGCTCGAGCCGCGCCACCGGACGATCCATCAGAACTCGCCCGCCGGCATCCTCGATCACGCGCGCGAGCGCGGCGAAGATCGTCTCGAAGCTGCTCCGCGGATAGCCGAGCAGCTCCTGGCGCGCGTCCGAGCCCTTCAACTCACGCCGCAGCGTCAGCTTGCTCCACAGCCAGGCCATCGCGATCGCGTCCGCTCGCTCGCCGAACTTAGCCCTCAGGAGCGGTCCCCAGACCTTGTCCCACACCTCTCGCCCCATGAACCGCTGAATCCAAGCGCGCGCGGTAATCAGCTCGAATGGCTCCACCCGGTGGCGCCGCTGCAGCATCACCACCGCCGCGCCCATCCGCAGCCGCGAGCGCAGCGACAGCGGCCGGTAGCGGAGAAGGTCGACCGGCGTGGTGAACGGATGAGTTCTCCCGTCGGTGAACATCGCGACGGTGGAGGGTCGCCACTCGAGCTCGTCGGGCAGCCCGAGCTCCCGGTACAGCGCCTGGATGTGCCGATCGGTCATGAACAGGTGGTGGTAGTAGCGCTCGATCCGCACGCCGCCGCCGGCGTCGACCGTCGCCGCCTGGCCGCCGAGGCCCGGCCAGCGCTCGTACACATCGCAGACGTGGCCGATCTCCGACAAGCGATGCGCCGCCGTCAGGCCCGCCACCCCGGCGCCGATCACCGCGACCCTCATGGCGGGCAAGGCTACCCGGAGGGCAGCATCGCAGGCCTGCCGGAGCGTGAGTGCCGGTAGACGAGAGCGATCGTCGCGAGCGCGAACCCGCACCACAGCAGATCCACGAGCGGCACGTAAAGCCACTCGAGGCTCGGCAGCCCGAAGCGGAAGTAGACCTCCGCCGCCGGGAGCGCCAGAGCGAGCTGGACCAGGGCGACCTCGACCCGGCGGCCCGCGAGCAGGAAGAACGGCAGCCCCCAGATCATGTACTGGTAGAACCAGTCCGGATTGGCCACGTAGACCACGAGCCAGATCAGCGCCGACGCCTGGATCGCGTCCAGCCGGCGGCGGTAGGCGTAGGCGCCGGCCAGAACCACCGCCGCGCCGACGAGCAGGTTCTGGCGGCGCACCAGGTCCACCACGATCGGATCGGCGCGGACCGGATGGCTCAACCAGATGTGGATCAGGCTTGGCTGGATCAGCAGGGTGAGACCACCGAGCCCTGGCAGGGCCTTGGTGGCGGTGATGGCGGCGATGGTCGCGTGACCGTCCGCGACGAGGAACGGGAGCACGGAGGCCAGCGGGACGGCGACGGCCAGCGCGATCAGCGTCGCCGCCTCCCGCCGTGAGCGCACGCTTGGCAGCAGCGCGAACACGAGGAACAGCGGGAACGTCTTGACCGCGGCTCCGAGGCCGATCAGCAGTCCCGCCTGCCACGCCCTCCCCTCTTCCCCGAGCTGCCACAGGACCACCGCCACCACCCCCGGGAGAAGCGCGACCGCGTCGATCTGCCCGTGGTAACCGGAGATGAGCACGAACATCGGACCGAGCGCGACGAGCGCGACGCTCACGATCCGGTCGCGCGGGCTCGCGCCGAGGCATCCGAGGCCCCACGCGAGGACGGCCGCGATGCCGGCGTCGGCCAGGATCGCGGGGACCTTGAAAACGCCATAGAAGGCGAGCCCGGTCGCGTGGGCGATCTTCCAGCAAAGCAGCATCACCGGCAGGAACCCACCGGGGTAGGGGTAGCCCGCGCTGTAGACGTGCAAGGGGTGCGCCGCGAGCGCCCGCGCGAACAGATACGCGGCGTTGATGTCGTAGGCGTCGCCGCGGTTCGTGAAGCCGATCCAGACGCGGATCACGGCACCGAGCGCGATCAGCCCCACCACCGTGCCGAGCTGGCGCCGGCTGAGACGCCGACGGAGCCGCGCCTCGACTCCGGCCGGGGGCGACGTCGCTGAATGCAGACCGACAGCTGACATCGGTCGAGAGCGTAGAGGAAGGGAAATCGGCTGCGCCGATTCCCTGGGGAGTTCGGCTGGCGCCGAACTCCGGGGGAAATCGGCTGCGCCGATTCCCTGGGGCGCCGGCGGGTGACCTGCATCCCGGTAAGCTTCCACGCCGATGCGCCCGACGGTGACGGTCGCCAAGCATGGGTGGTGGCCGCGCCTCGCACACGAGCGACGCTGGCTGGTCGCGGCGATCGTGCTGGGTCTGCTCGTGCGTCTGCTGTACGTGCTGCTGACGCGCCATCTCGCGCTCGCCGGGGACGAGCTCGAGTACGACTACGAGGGACGGATGATCGTCGCGGGGCATTGGTGGTGGTCGAAGGTCCCTTACGGGATCGCGCACGCGTCGGCGAACAAGGCGCCTCTGTACCCGCTCTGGGTCGCGTTCTGGTACTGGCTGACGTCGGGCGACCACCACCTGCTCGTACGGTTCGTGCAGATCCCGATCGGCGCGGCCGTCATCTGGCTCTCGTGGCTGCTCGCGCGCCGGCTGTTCGGCCCCCGCGTCGCCATTGCCGCTGCCGTCGTCGTCGCGCTCTACCCGTTCGCATGGCAGTACGAAGAGCTGCTCTACCCCGAATCGCTGGCGACGCCGCTGATGCTGGCGTTCCTGGTACTGACGCTGACCGGTCGTCCGAGCGGACGGCGCTCGACCCTCGCGGGCGCCGTGCTCGGGGTCGCACTGCTCGTGCACCCGACGAGCATCATCGTCCTCGCACCGCTCGCGGTCTCGCTGATCTTCAGGGTCGGCTGGCGGCGGGCGGCGGCATTGACGGCGCTGACCGTGGCGGTGGCGGTCGTGGTGGTCGCGCCGTGGACGATCCGCAACGCGATCGTCGAGCACGGCTTCGTTCCGATCTCGCTCGAGGACGCGGCAGCGTACGGGACGTTCAACCCGATCTCGGCGAACGACCCCGTGTTTCCCTACGCGTGGCGCCCGCTCGACGCCGACACGGCGTTCCTCTACAGCCGGCGCCACAAGCTCGGCGACGTGGCGTTCCGGGATCGCCTGGACCGGTACGCGCTGCACTACATCGAGCACCATCCCGCCTCGCTCTTGCACGCCTTCTTCTGGAACGGGCTCTCGCGCCTGTGGGACATCAGCCACATCTCGCACTCGCTGTCCCAGGTCCACGCGGAGGGTCGCTCACGACCTGTCACGCTGGTCGGCTTGTATTGCTACTACGTGCTGTTCGTCCTGGCGCTGGCCGGGTTGTGGCGCTCGCGCCGGCGCCGCGAGCTGATCTGGCCGATCCTCGCGCTCGCGCTCGCAGCCTCGATCGTCAGCACGATCGATTCCGGGACGCGCTACCGCGCCCCGCTCGAGCCGCTGATCGCCGTGCTCGCATGCAGCGCCGTGCTCGCCGGGCGGGCGGGGGCGGGCGGGGACGGCGCGGAGCCGGCGCTCGCGGCGGTCGGTGCATGACCGCCGCCGATCCAACCCGGCTCGCGCGCAAGCTGCGCTGGTATCACACGCTCGAGCTGCCCGGATACACAACCCCGGGCTGGTTCGACCTGCGTCCTTACATCGATCACTATGGACTGCCTGACCGGCTGGACGGGCTGCGGGCGCTCGACGTCGGCACCTGGGACGGCTTCTGGGCGTTCGAGCTCGAGCGCCGCGGCGCCGAGGTGGTCGCAATCGACGTCGACGAGGAGCCCGAGTACGACTGGCCGCCACGGCGGCGACCGCGGACCTTTTCGCCGATCGACCGCGGGCAGGGCTTCCGGATCGCGAAGCAGCTACTTGGATCGAGCGTGGAGCGGGTGTCATGCAATGTCTATGACGCGACGCCCGAGCGACTCGGCACGTTCGACCTGGCGTTCTGTGGCTCGGTGCTCATGCACTTGCGCGACCAGCTGCTCGCGCTCGAGCGAATCGCGAGCGTCTGCACCGATCGGCTGGTGCTCGCCGAAGAGTACGACCGGCTCACGAGCCTCGTGCCCGCCGCGCTCAGCCGCTACCGCGCCGACCGCGAGCCGGCCGTCATCTTCTGGGCGCCGAACGTGCGCGCGTGGAAGCGGATGGTCTGGAGCGCCGGGTTCGATCAGGTGCGCGAGCATGGGCGGTTCCGGATGAAGGTCGGCACCACGGCTTCTGTTCCGCACGTGGTCCTGCACGCACGCAAGCAGTGAAACTCAGCGCGCGCGCAGGCGCGGGATGCCGCCGCGGTGCTGCTCGCGCCGGAGCCATTCGACCAGGAACGGCTCCGCTACGACGTACTCGCCCGCACCGTCGCGGGCGACTATCTCTCGCCTCAGCAGCGCGTCGAGCGCGGTCTGCAGCGTCGGCGTGGAGGGAAGCTCGTGGCGCTCGCGGTAGGCGGCAGAGTACGGGGACGACGTCGTCTCCTCCGCAAGGGCGACCATCAGCAGGCGCTGCGACGGGGTAGCGGACTCCCAGATCTGGGAGAGGTGGTTGTCCTCGGAGCTGATCACCCGCTCGAGCGCCCGCTCGACCGTCGCGGTGCTCGCCTCGCGGCCTCCCGCCGCGGCCTCCCAGACGAAATACGCGAGCTCCTGGGTCGCGTACGGGTGGCCGTGGCTGGCCTCGAGCAGGCGGGTAAGCGCCCGGTCGCTGATCTGCCGGCTCGTCTGATCAAAGCGCGCGCTGATGAAAGGCCCGAACTTGGCCGGCGCGATCATGCCGATCTCCATCCGCTTCGCGCTACGCCAGAACGGCTCGTTGCGGTCGCTGAAGATCCGCTCGAGCAGATGACGCCGGCTTCCGAGATAGACATGGCCCACCTCGGGCTGCGCCTGGAACACCGCTCGCATCAGATTCGGAAAGTGCTTGTCGAGCGTGAGGACCTCCTGGAACTCGTCGAAGATCAGCACCGCGCGGCGCCCCCGCTCGACCGCCAGCTCCGCCGGCAGCTCGAGCAGCCGCTCGATCGTCTCGTCGATGTCCGCGCGGCGCCGCGCGGTCTGGAAGCTGAAGCGCAGCGATCCGTCCGCGGGATCGACCTCCATCGCCGGGACCACCCGCAGCCCGCGGAACAGGTTCGCCGCGCGCTCGATCGCCTGCCCCGCGGGTGAGGCGATATCGGCATAGATCGTCTTCGCCAGCGCCGCCGCGAACCTCTCCTTGGTCGGGGTGCGCATCAGATCGCAGTAGCCGACGAGCACCTTGCGCCGCTGCGCCTCCTGCGCCGCACGCATCACCAACGAGGACTTCCCGTAGCGCCGCGGCGCATAGACGAGGACGTTCTGTCCGTTGCGCATGTCCGAGATCAGCTCACCGAGCTCCTGCTCGCGATCGGTGAACGACTCATCCAGCGCGAGGTCGCCGAAGGTAAACGGGTTGACGGGCATATCCTTCACCACATTATGGATCATAACATAATGTAGAGCCACATAAGACGTGGTCTTGTGAGCGCTTCAGCCGACACCGGCGCGCGCGACCACGCCCATCCGGTCGCGAAAGTCAGGAGCCCAGATCTGGCCCGCGAGCCCCGTAGCTCTTGCGGCTCGCACCAACCCCCGGGCCAGCGCCGGCGAGTACCCCCCGATCCGGCCCAGGTAGTACTCGACGGTGAACGCCTTCGGCGCCGTGCCCAGCTCGAGCACGTCGAAGCCGTGCCTGCGCAGCAGGGTCGTTATCGAATCGCGGGTGAAGTACTGGACGTGCGTGGGGATTACCGACCACCATCGCCGTCCCATCAGCCGTGCCAGCGAGCTGCCGGCGTCCGGGATCGCCAGCCACAACACTCCTCCCGGCACGAGCAGCGAACGAATCCGGTCCAGTGCCGCTCCTGGGTCCGGCAGGTGCTCGATCACATCGCCGAGCGCGACCGCATCAAACGCCCCCTCGGGAAGCGCGGCGGTGCTCGCGTCGGCGGTGATCACCTCGAGCCCGAGCTGCTCACGCGCGTACGTCGAGCCGAACCGGCTCGGCTCGACACCGAGCGTTCGCCAGCCGCGGTCGCGCGCCTCGGCGAGCAGGAACCCGACCCAGCAGCCGAGATCGAGCAACGCGCCGGGCCGCCCCGCGTGGGCCTCGATCCGCGTCAGCGTGGTGCGTGCCGTCGCCCGCTGCCCCGCCTCCTCCTCGATGTAGGCGTCCGACTCCGCCTCGGCGTAAGCGCCCGCGAGCATCGCCTCGGCGGGCATCGGCTCGAGCTGCATATGGCCGCAGCTCCGGCAGCGGGCGATGTCGGCCAGCGCCCTGCCGAACGCGTCGGTAGACGGGATCAGGCTCTCGCCCGTGGGTGGTCCCGACATCCCCACGCGCAGATGGGGCCGCAGTTCATGCCCGCCGCACGCGGAGCAGACGCTGTCAGCGGGCATCGGGCTATGTTGCCACGATCACATCGGCGTCCTCTTCCGGGTTCACCAACGAGCCGGTGCTCGAACTGCGCCGCGCGCACGTGCGGTCGCGGCTCGCCGGCGCGCTCGCTGCGGTCGACAGCGAGCTTCCGATCCAGGTGCCGATCTGGATCGGTGACGACAGGCGCGCCGGTGACGGCCTGCGCTCGACCGATCCCGGCGACCCCGAGCGCGTCGTCGCCGCGGGCGCGTCCGCCGGAACCGCCGACGTAGCCACCGCGGTGCAGACCGCGGCCGACGGCGCTCGGGCCTGGGCGGAGACCCCGGCCCGCGAGCGCGCAGCCGTCCTGACCGGAGCCGCCAGCTGGATGCGCGAGCGCCGGCTCGAGCTCGCGGCGCTCGAGGTTCGCGAGTGCGCGAAGCCTTGGCCGGAGGCCGACGCCGACGTGTGCGAGGCGATCGACTTCCTCGAGTACTACGCGAGGGCGGCGATCGCGCTCGAAGCCGGGAGCGCGCTCGAGCAGGCGCCGGGCGAACACAACGAGCTCTCCTACGTCCCGCGCGGTGTCACCGCCGTGATCTCGCCGTGGAACTTTCCGCTCGCGATCCCGTGCGGCATGACCGGCGCGGCGCTCGCGACCGGGAACACCGTCGTGCTCAAGCCTGCCGAGCAGTCGCCGGCGTGCGGCTTCAGGATCGTGCAGGCGCTGCGCGGCGGCGGTGCTCCGGCCGGCGCGATCGCCTTACTACCCGGGGAAGGCGACGCCGGCGCGGCACTCGTCAAGCATCCCGGCGTACACACGATCGCGTTCACGGGCTCGTTGCCCGTGGGGCTCGAGATCGTCCGCAGCGCCGCCGAGACCCCCGCGGGCCAGCGCCACCTCAAGCGGGTCGTGGCCGAGCTCGGCGGCAAGAATTGCATCATCGTCGACGCCGATGCCGACCTCGACGAGGCAGTCCCGGCGATCGTCTCCTCGGCCTTCTACTACGCGGGCCAGAAGTGCTCGGCCGCCTCGCGGGTGCTCGTCCACGACGCGATCGCCGACGCGCTGATCGAGCGTGTGGCCGGCGCCACCCGCACGCTCGTCGTCGGGCAGGCGGCGGAGCTCGGCACCGAGGTTCCGCCCCTGATCGAGCGCTCCGCGCAGGCGCGCGTGGAGCGATATGCCGAGCTGGCGGCGCACGACGGCGTGATCGTCGCCGGTCAGTCGCCGGTGCCCGACCGCGGCTGGTTCCACCCCCCCACCGTCGCCACCGACCTGGCGGCCGGCTCGCCGGTGCTCGAGGAGGAGATCTTCGGGCCGCTGCTCGCAATCGAGCGCGTACGTGACGTCGAGCACGCCTGCGACATCGTCGACGGACTTCCCTTCGCGTTGACCGGCGGGCTGTTCGCACGCAATCCGGCCACTGTCAAGTACCTACGCGCCCGCACCCCGGTCGGGAACCTCTACGTCAACCGTGGCATCACCGGCGCGATGGTCGGCCGCCAGCCGTTCGGAGGAAACCGGCTCTCGGGGAGCGGGACACAAGCCGGCGGGCCCGACTACCTGCTGCAGTTCGTCGAGCCGCGTGTCGTGACCGAGAACACGATGCGCCACGGCCTCGTCGTTTGACCGAAGTGTCTGTCGCCGCTCGCCCTCAATGCGACTTGCGCACGGAAAATGCGACCGTCGTGCGACCTCGGTCAGGTTGTGCGACTGACCGCATCAGCCTCGACGTACTCGACGTTCGCGGCCGTCGCGGCGGAACTTGCGGCCGCGAACGGCGACAGCCCGGCAGCGGAGAAAGACGCCATCGAGGCGCTGCTCCACGACGAGGAGGCCTCGTACCTTTCACGGAACCCGCCTGAGTCGGCCGCCGTGACGTCTCAGATGGGCAGCGATGAAGAGCGCCAGGTGTCGGAGCGCATGAAACGGATTCGGCGGGTCGGAGATAAACGGCACTTCGCTGGAAGCGGGGTCCTGGTCCTCGCCGGTCGGATGTCCGAAGCCAATGTCCATGCGGGGACGGTAGTACCAAATCGCGACGCGCCGCTCAGGTTTGCGTCTCGCCCTCGTCGGAGGGTCGCCCCGACCCGCCCCGGAGAACGTCCACGATGACCTTGCCGTCGCTCCATTCGCGAGGCGACCGTTCGTAGGGCCACAAGTTCCACCCCGCCACCGTGAGGGGCCAGAACCCCACGGTTCCTACTGCCGCAAGAGTTAACGCTGGTGCGTGGCCCCTCTCTGTCAACGTCCGGTGAGACGTTCACCATCGAGGAATCAATGACTTTGAGGGCGAGAACGGAGAACGCCGGAGATGTTGGAGTCGAGCACGAATGGAGCTGGGGCTGG
>Ga0302325_10003997_pt1 | contig 34313 bp, 35 predicted proteins | sample Palsa_T0_2_FD_201948 | JGI IMG/M metagenome (GOLD analysis project Ga0302325, IMG submission 201948) | Peat permafrost microbial communities from Stordalen Mire near Abisko, Sweden - Palsa_T0_2 | ecosystem: Environmental > Terrestrial > Soil > Palsa > Peat permafrost | place: Sweden: Abisko...
TCGCCTTGGCGCCGCCGCCTGATCACCACCGCCCGCCGTTCCGCCATGCCTCGAGGCTAACCCGCCAGCGCCCGACCGAGCGCCTCCTCGGCCTGCGCGGCGAGCACGCCGACCAGCTCGGCGGCCGGCGGCAGATCGCGGATGAGCCCGATCGCCTGGCTCGCCCACACCGGCTCGGCCGGTATCTCACCTCGGGCGATCGACTCCCGGTAAGCGCGTCTGACATCGTCGGGGTCGGCCGCCAGTTCGGCTTCCGCGTCCCGCCACCGATCGAGAAACGGATGCCCGAGCGTGCGCCCCGTGTACTCAAGCGGCCACCGCGAGCCACGGGCGATGTCGAGCACGCTGCTCCGCTCGGTCTGCTCCCCGTCGCCGTCGACGATGGCCTTCTTGGCCTCGGGGTCGGCCAGCGCCTCGGCCGTCGCCAGGAGCCGGGTGCCGATCAGCGCCCCGGCCGCGCCCAGCGCGAGCGCGGCGGCCACCCCCCGCCCGTCCGCGATCCCCCCGGCCGCCAGCACCGGCGTCGGCCCGACGAGGTCCACCACGGCCGGCACGAACGCCAGCGTCGACCACCCGCGCCGGGCGCCGTGCCCCCCGGCCTCGGTGCCCTGCGCGACGATCAGGTCCGCGCCCTCGTCCACCGCCTGGCGGGCCTCGGCCAGATCGGTGACCTGGATGATCAAGGTGGCGCCGGACTCGCGGACGATTCCCGCGAACGGGCGCGGGTCCCCGAACGACAGCATGACCGCCCGGGGCTCGAACCCCAGCACGTACTCCACCACGCTCGAATCGATCGCCCAGCTCTGGAACCCGACCCCCCAGGGCAGGCTGGTTCCCTCGACGACGAGCGGCAGTTCCCGCGCCAGCCACTCCCGGTCCCCGTTGCCGCTGCCGAGCAGCCCGAGCCCGCCGCCGTTCGACACCGCCGCCGCCAGCGCCCCGCCCGCCGATCCCCCCATCGGCGCCAGCGCGATCGGATACCTGATCCCGAACATCTCCGCGAACGCCGTCGACAACGTCATGGCCACCATTGTCGACCCAATCTCTCCCGGCCGTTCGGAGTATCGTGACCTGGTGAGCGATAACACCCCGCCCTGGGCCTATGCGCAGCCGGAGATTCACCCGCACGATCCCCGCCTGATCGAGCAGGCCGAGGTCGAGCGGGCCCGCCTCGCCGAGCTGCTGAAACCGTGGCTGGTGGACGGGCTCGTCGAGCACGTCGGCTCCACCTCGGTGCCTGGCCTCGCCGCCAAGCCCATCATCGACCTGATGGCGCAGGTGGCGGATCTCGACGCGGTGGTCGACGAGGCCGGGGAGGCGCTCAACGCCGACGGCTGGCACTACGTCCCGCCGGACCTCGACAGCGGCGGTTCGTGGCGTCGGTTCTACGTCAAGCCCGACCCCTCCGGGCAGCACCGCTACGCGCACCTGCACCTGATCCAGGCCGGCCACCCAAGGTGGACGCAGCAGCTCGAGTTCCGCGACGCGCTTCGCCGCGACGACGAGCTGGCAGACACGTACGCGAACCTGAAACGACGGCTGGCGGCCGAGCATCCACACGACCGGGAGGCCTACACCGAGGCCAAGGCGGAGTTCATCCTCGACGCCCTCCGCCGCGCCACCAGGAAGACCGACTAGCCAGGCAGCGCTACCGGCTAGAACGTGCGCGTCGTCGCCGTCACCGCCAGCCGGTCCCCATTGCCTGAGTCGCGCAGCTCCACCCGCCCGAGCCCGTCCCGCACCCGGGCCGTGGCCACGGCCGGCCCGACCCGGACCGGCTGCAGGTAGCGCAGCGCGAGCGACGACAGGGAGGTCTCCGGGGCCAGGGAGAGCGACGCCTCCTCGGCCGCGAGCGCGATCAGCCCGCCGTGCACGGTCTTGGCCGAGTTCAGCCCGTCCTCGGACTTATGCAGCACCGCTACCCCCGGTGCCTGCCGCTTGCAGTCGGCCCGCTCCGCCAGCGGCATGCTCAGCCGCGTGTCCTGCGGCGGGATCTCGAGGCTGGACAGTCGCGGCGGCCGCAGCGTCGTATCCGGCGCCACCATGAACGACGCGGCGCTGAACCCGAACGCCTCGCCGCGCGCGTCGGCGAACTCCACCTCGCCCACGAACACCGAACGGCCGGCCTTGACCTGCCGGGCGACGGCGGTCACGGTTCCCGAGCCCGGCGCCGGCCGGTAGAGCTGCACGTCCAGCTCCAGCGTGACCGACACCCGCCCGGTGAAGGCCCGCATCGACATCAGCCCGCAGAGCATGTCGGCCCACGAGGCCAGGATCGACGCACGCAGGCAGCTCGTGCCCGGGACGTGCATATAGGGGGTGACCGACGCGGTGCCGCGCAGCTCTTCGCCGTCCTGACGGACCGCGAAGCCGAGCTCTTGCAGCAGGTGGGGACGACGAGGCATGTGGATCCTGGAGTAGCCGGGGGACTTGCTCTCCATTATCCGCCGATGAACGCGCACCACGCTGCCCGCTTCGGCCGCCGAGTTTCTAGTCGGCGACGGCGACGATCACGTCCGAGGCCTTGATCACGGCGATGACGTCGCTGCCCTCGGTCAGCCCGAGTTGCTTGACCGCCTCCAGGGTGATCGAAGCCACCATGCGAACCCCGTTGGCGTCGAGTTCTATGTTGGCGATCGCTTCGCCGGCCTGGATGCCGGTAACCCGGGCCGGGATCTGGTTGCGCGCACTGAGCTTCATGACGGCCCCTCTGACGTGATCATGTGGATGTCCTCTTCCTATCCATCGGCGCGCTCCTTGCACATAATCCTCGACCGACGCCCGGCCGACGTTATTCTTGGCCCCCCTGCCCGTGTCCCCTCGGGCACCTCGCGTGCCCTGCCTCGAAGGCTGCGCTCATGATCCCCCTGGTTGACCTGCACCGTCACCTTGAAGGAAGCATCCGCCCGGAGACCAGCATCGAGCTGGCGACCCGGATCGGCACCGACGTGCTCCCGGCGCAATGGCGCTCGGCGCTCGTCGCCGCCGAGCGCGAGGAGGGGCTGCTGCCCTACCTGGCGAAGATCGAGAACGCGACCGCCCTGGTGCGGACCCTCGACGACTGGCACCGGGTCACGGTGGAGGCGGTCAGCGACGCCTTCGGCGATGGCCTGGCAGCGGTCGAGCTGCGCTTCTCGCCCGAGTTCATCGCCGGCGTGACGGGGCTGGATGCCGACGACGTCATCGATGCGGTCAGCGATGCCGTCTCCGGCGTCGGGCTGCCGATCGAGGTCGGCCTCATCGGAATCGTCGTCCGCGACGAAGGCCCGGACTCAGCGGTGGCCCAGGTCGGCCGACTGCTGCGGCACCAGAGCGCGCTCGTCGGGGCCGATCTCGCGGGCGACGAGGCCGGGTACCCGGCCGCGCTTTTCGCCCCGGCGTTCCGCCTTGCCCACGACGAAGGTCTGGCGGTCACGATCCACGCGGGTGAGGCGGCCGGCCCGCAGAGCGTCTGGGACGCCCTCAGCCTGGCCCCGCGGCGCATCGGGCACGGCGTCAGGAGCGCCGAGGACCCGCGGCTGCTGGCGCACCTCGCGGCCTCCGGCGTCACCCTCGAGGTCGCCATCACCAGCAACGTCCAGACCGGCGCGGCCCGCGGCCGCGCGCAGCACCAGCTGGCGACGCTGGTGGCGGCGGGCGTCCGCGTCGCGCTCTGCACCGACAACCCGGCCGTGAGCGACACCCGCCTGACCCGGGAGTACGAGCTCGCCCGCGACCTGGTGGACGCGGCGTCGGTGGACGTCATCAGGCAGAACGCGCTCGCCGCCCGCTTCGCGGCGAACATCGACCGGCCCGGGAAATTCTTAAAAGACTTTTCCCGAACGGTCCCGGGCGACTGTCGCCCGCCCTGCCTTATCGCCACCGTCGGGCCGGCCCGATATCGTCCAGACCGAGCACGAGCTGCCGAGCAAGGCGTAACGCTTGTACATTTGCCTTCAAACAGGAAATGCGGCGGGGGAGCGGCCATGGCGCCGATAGTCGTGGTGCACGGGGTCGGGCAGCAGGCTGAGGGAGAACTGACGCTGCACGATCGCTACTTTTCCGCGCTCAAGCAGGGAATGGCCCGGGCCGGGCGAACGATTAACCCCGACGACGTGGTTTTCGCCAGCTACGGTGAGTTCTTCCGCCCGCAGGCGGAGGTGCTGTCACCAGCCCCGTACTTCGATGCGGAAAGCGTGGCCGACGGCTACGAGTCGGAGCTGCTGTCGGCGTTCTGGCGGCGCGCCGCGTCGGTCGACCCGCGCGTCGTGCCCCCGGGCGAGGAAGTGCTCGGCCGCAGCCCGGTGTGGGCGTCGCGGGCACTCGCGGCGCTGAGCAGGTCGCGCTATTTCGCCGGGCTGGCGGACCGGCTCCTGATCGGGGACCTCAAGCAGGTCCGCCGCTATTTCTCCGACACCGCCCTGCGGACGAGCATCCGCCAGGCCGTCGCCGGCCAGCTATCGGATGACACCCGGGTGGTTGTCGCGCACTCGCTGGGGACGGTGGTCGCGTACGAGGTGCTGTGCTCGGCGGGCGGACCCGTTTCCCTGTCGTTCGTCTCGCTTGGCTCCCCGCTGGGGTTGCCCAACCTGGTCTTTGACCGCCTTCAGCCCGCCCCCCGGCCGGACGGCGCGGACCCGAGGGGGCACTGGCCCGCTCGGGTCCGGGCGTGGACCAACCTGGCCGACGCCGGCGATGTGGTCGCCCTGGTGGAGGACCTTCGGCCGCTCTTCGGCCGCGATATCCGGCAGATCCGCGTGCATAACGGCGCGCACGCCCATGACATGGCCCCGTACCTAACAGAAGAGCAGACCGGCGGCGCGATCGCGGCAGGGCTGAATGGAGAATGACGGATCGCGGCGACGCTACCTGATCGCCATCGGCATCACCACCGGCCTGACGAATAGCGGCCCGCAGATTGTGGACTCCGTTAACCTCATCGTCGAGACCCTGTGCGGCGACTTCGGGTACCAGCGAGTCACCACCCTTGACATCGATCCGCCGACCGAGCAGATCCGCAAGGAAATTCGGGAATTCTGCCTCGAGCGCGATCCGGATGACGTGGTCGTGCTCTATTACACCGGGCACGCGGACGCGGTGAACGAGAAGCACCGGCTCTGGACCGGCGACACGGTGGACGCCATCTCGGGCACGCTGGAAACGGGGCACCTGGCCGAGCTCATGCTCACTCGGACCCCGCTGCGCAATGCCCTGATCGTCATCGACACCTGTTTCGCCGGCCAGGGCGGCGCCGAGGCGCTGCGGGCTTCGGTCTCCTCGCTGGGCGAGGGCGACGGCAAGACGCTCGCGCTGCTGACGGCGGCCTACCCGCGGGAGCAGATCGTGGCGGGCGACTTCGCCCGGTTGTTCGCCCGCGCGGTCAAGCAGCCCGCCGTCGTCGGCCACGAGCCCCCGTTCCTGGCGCTGGGCGCGATCACCAGCGTTATCGACGCGGATCGGTCCCGTCCGGGCTGGCAGACGGTCTCGCAGAGCGTGCTGTTCGGGAAGACCGATCAGCTGCCGTTCTTCCCCAACCGGCGGCACAACCCGCAGCTGCGCGGGCTCGACCTGCTCACCCAGCTCCGCATCGAGCAGCGCGAATTGCGGCTGGCGGACCTGCGCGGGCATTTCCTGCCCCGGGCCCGCGGGGTGGACGTCCCGACCGAGGCGGGCTGGCGGTTCGTCGGTCGCGACGCGGCCCTGCGGGACCTCGTGCAGTGGCTGAGCGACGCCGATGACCGCACCGCCCGGGTCGTGACCGGGGGACCGGGATCGGGGAAGTCGGCCGTCATCGGCCGGCTGGTGGTGCTCAGCGATCCCGACTACCGGCGGACGGTGCCGACCGAAGGCCTCAGCCCCGACCTCAGACCGCCCGAGGCGAGCATCGCCACCGGCGTGCACGCCCGCGGGCTGACCAGCGCCCAGGTCCTCGCGGCGCTGAGCGCGCAGGCGGGGGTCGCCGCCGACACGCCGGCCGATCTGCTCCGGGAGATGGGCGGGCGGCGGCTCACGGTGGCGATCGACGCCGTGGACGAGGCGCTCGATCCGGCCGACCTCGTCGCCGGACTGCTCCGCCCGCTGGCGGAGGCCGGCCCCGCGGCCGGCCTGCGGCTGCTCGTCGGCACCCGCCCGCATCTCGTGGGCTCGATCGGCCTGACCGGCTCCGGCTCCGTCATCAACCTGGACAGCGAGCGCTACGCCGACCCGGACTCGATCTACCAGTACGTGCTGCGGGGGCTCGAGTCCGGCGGCGCCCCCTACGCCGCCGCCGGGCCGGACCTGACCGCCGAGATCGCGCGGGCCGTGGCCGACGCGGCCGGGCACTCGTTCCTGGTCGCGCTGATCGTGACTCGGACGCTGCTGAGCCAGCCGCGGCTGCCCGATCCGGCCGACTCCGGGTGGCGGGCGAGCCTGCCCGGGACGGCCGCCGACGCGATGCAGGCCGATCTCGAGACGCGCCTCGGCGCGGCCGCCGAGCGCGCCCGCGATCTGCTGCGTCCGCTCGCCTTCGCGGCCGGCGCCGGCCTGCCCTGGGAGAGCGTCTGGGCCGCCCTGGCGTCCGCCCTCAGCGGGCGCTCCTACACGGACGAGGACCTCATCTGGCTGCGCAGGCAGGCCGGCTCGTACGTCGTGGAGGCGATGGAGTCCGACCGGTCCGTCTACCGGCTGTACCACGCCGCGCTGGCCGAGTACCTGCGGCAGGGTCGTGACGAGGCAGGCGTGCACGGCGCGTTCACGGCCTTCCTCATCAGCCAGGTCCCGGCCGCGGCGCGCGGCCTGGACTGGGGTCGGGCTCACCCGTACGCGCGTGCCCACCTGGCCACCCACGCGCAGCGGGCCGGAGCTGGACAGCTGGACCACCTCCTGTGCGACCCCGGATACCTGATCAACGCCATCCCCGCGGGCCTGCTGGCGGCGCTGCCCGCCGCCCGCGCCCCGGCCGCGGAGCGCGCGGGGGTGGCCTATCAGCGGGCGGTCCACCAGTTCAGGGGCCAGCCGGAGGAGCAGCGCGCCTCCTATCTGGAGTTCGCGGCGCGGATCGCCCGCGCCCCCGAACTGGCCGCCCAGGTTGACGCGCGCTTCCCGCGGCGTCGGTGGTCGATCCCGTGGACCCACTGGCCTCCGGAATACCCGCACCGCGTCCTCGGCGGCCATCTCGACGCCCTCAGCGGCGTCCTGGTCGTGAGCACGCTCGAGGGCAAGCACGTCGTCGTCAGCATTGGCGAGGACGCGAACCTCCGGACCTGGGACCTCGCCACGGCCGAGCCGATCGGCGTCTATCCGGTCGGCGCCGCCCCGCTCGTCGCCGCGAGGGCGGTACGACTGGCCGATCACCAGGTGATCATCGCCGTCCTGTCAGCGGACGGTCTGCTGCACCTATGGGATCTGGTGACCGCGACGCTGCTGCGCACGGTCTCGGTCATCCCGGCCTGGCGCCGTCGGCTGGCCTTTCTGCTCCCCCTCGACCTCACGCTGGAGTGCCTGACGGTTCCCGGCGAGCGGCATTTCGCGTTCGTGGGCGTGCGGGGGAGAGGGGCGTCGGTCTGGGAACTACCGTCGGGGCGGCAGGTCGCCGACCTGCGCCCGCCGGCCAACGCAGCCGAGATCGGGTACCTGGAGACGGCGGGCGGACGAGTCGTCCTGGTGGCGCGGACCGGCGTCGCCGAACACTGGGTCTTCGACGTTCAGGAGATGCGCGAGCTCCCGGTCGATCGCGGCCACGCCCGACGCTCGCTGCTCGGTTCTCTGCGCGAAGCGCTCGGCCGGACGCTGGTCCTCTTCTACGCCTCCCCGAGCGGCGAGGCCGTCGTCGCCGTGCAGTACTCGGGGCGTTCCGCCGTCGTCTGGGATCTGTCCGCCGGCCGCCCCCTCGGCTCCTGGCCCGCGTCGCAGCTGAGCGTGCCGGTGCGGCTCGCCGATGGCGAGCACGTCACCGTTCCGCTCCGTCTGGCGAAGGAGGATCCGGATCTGCGGGGATCGGGCCTGCGGCCCCTCGGCAACCCTCGTACGGCGCATGCCGCCCGCGGCGAATCCGATCGGCTCGAGGCGACGCCAACCGGACGCTTCCTGCGAGTGAACTTCGTCATCGGCCCCGGACGGGTCCAGTCCGTCACCCTGGCCGGGCACAGCGGGGCGGTGACGAGCTACGACTTCCTCCCCGACGCCGATGGTTACGTCGTCGTGACCGCCAGCCGGGACGGTACCGTCCGCCGGTGGGAGATCCAGCCGGGCAAGACCCGGCAGGCGGCCGACGGCGCTGAGGCGGTGGCCAACCGCGAGGCGCTGGCGGTGAGCCGCATTGTCTGCGCCGAGCTACCCAGCGGTGCCTCCGTCGGGGTAGCGAGCGATGCGAACGGCGGTGTCGCGGTCTGGGACCTGCGAACGGGGCACCTTATCGGCGACGTCTCTGAGTTCGGCACTGCGACCGCGATCGGCGTCGCCCAGCTGAAAGGCGAGCTGGTTGGCGTCGTCGCCGCTTTCGACGTGATGCGCTTCATGCGACTGCCACACGGCGCCGTGACGCACTGGCGAGGCGACCGGCAGTGGTGGCCCAATGACATAGCAGGCGTTTCCCTGCCTGACGGCAGCGATGTCATCGTCACGACCGGGCATAGGCGCAAGTCGGTCGTCTGGGATCTCGGCACCGGGCGGATGCGCAGGGTACTCGGCGCGCACCGAGGGTGGACTTCGTGCGTTGCCCACGCTCCGGGAGCTCGAACCGGGTCGGTCGTGCTGACCGGTGGGTTCGACAATCGCGTCAACGCCTGGGACCTCAGCCGCTGGTGGCATCGACGATTCCGGGTCGTCAAGCTCCCCGCCTTCTTGGCGTACCCGTCGTCAGGCCATGCGCGAGCGATCAGAACAGCGCGGCTGCCAGACGGCAAAGTCCTGGTACTCGTAGCGACCCTCGATGGGATGGTACGAGCCCTGGAGGCACCCGAGACGATGCGACACGTCCGTCGAACCGGAGCAATCGCGGCCGACACGGTCACGAGCGCCACGCTGACCAACGGCCTGCTCGTCGTCATCACCGCCACCGACGGCATTGTGCGGGTCTGGGACGCGGCGAAATTCCCGCCTGCATCCGGAACCCTGCCCCTGTGCGCGGTCAACATCGACGTCCCGGTCACCGACCTCGACGCCACCGAGCACGATACGGTCGTGCTCGCCACCCCCAACGGCCTGACCGCGATCCGGCTCGACGCCGGATTGCTCATGGATCAGGCCGCTTACTCCGCCCCTGGGTGAGCTGATGCCATGTCGATGACCCGAGGATTGCGAGCCTCCCCCGCCGACGGGCTTCCTCCCATCGTCGCGAGGGTCTTGCTGCCGCATGAGCGGCGGGTGGTCACGGTCCGGTACCACCCCGCCGTGCTCTTCGTCCCCACCCTGGCGGCGTTCGGCGGCCTGATCGCGGCAGCGGTGCTCAGCTTCCTGAACCTCGGCGCTGACGCCCTCGCGATCGTCTGGTCCTTCTGGGGACTCGCCCTGCTGTACTGGGTGCTGTCGATCGCCCGCTACCGGGTCGCGCTCTTCGTCGTGACCAGCCACCGGCTGCTGCTCATCACCGGGTTTGTGACGCGCGATATTCTGACCGTCCCGCTGGTCAACGCGGTCCAGCTCGGGCTTCGGCGTTCGTTCATGGGCAGGCTGCTCGGGTACGGGCAGTTCGTCCTCGACGGCGCCGACGCACGCCAGGGGATCAGGAACGTGAACTTCGTGCCCTACCCAGAGCAGTTGTACCTCGAGGTCATGGGCCTGATCTTCAAGGATCCGGGCGACGACAGCAGCTGACCGGGCGTGACGCCGCGAGTTCTCAGGGGCGGACCCGGGCGACCGCGTAGACCCCGACCAAGCAGGCCGGGAAGCCGACGAGCAACGCGGCCGCCAGCGATCCGCCCCCCCACAAGGCGGCGATTCGCTCCAGCTCCCCGTGCCCGAGAGAGAAAGACAGATCGCGCGGCACCCGCCAGACGTTGCCGGTGGTGCCGAGCAGTGCGGCCAGGGGCACCGCCGCGAGCAGCCAGCGGTGCGCGTCGGCGCTGCTCGTCACTCCCACGGCGACGACAACCAGGATCGGCAGATAGCTGGCAGCCAAGAGCGCGCCGCGCAGCCCGTAGGAGGTCGCGTCGCCGTGGGCGTGCGAGGCCGCCAGCCACACCACCGCGCCGCCCCAGCAGGCGAGCAGCAGGACGACCAGGGCCACCGCAAAACGGCACGCGAGCCCTCCGTAGATCGCCAGCCGCGCCGGGCGGGCGCGTCGCCAGGCCCTAGGCCGCCCAGCGCGGGCGGGCCGCCGCGTCCGTCGGTCCGAGAAACGATCGAGGCGCCCGAAAACGCTCACCGCACCATGCAACAGCAGATAGGCGACGACCACCGACCCGATCAGGAGCAAGACCCCGTTCCAGGAGCGGCTGAACTGCGTGAGCCCCCGGGCGAACCCGGCGAACCACGGCGTGATGACGAAGCGCGGCGCTGCGAAATCCAGCGCCCCGAGCGCGGCCGCCGCCACCGCCGCACCGCGGAAGGCGATGGTGAACCCGGAAGGGGTGAAAATCAGCAGGGCGGCCCACACCGCGAGCACGGGGACCAGGTCTCCCTCGTACCGGGCCGCCTGCATCGAGGCGCTCGAAAGGGAGTCCCCGCCCAGCGTCCGGAAGCCGGTCCAGCCATGCTCGAACGCCGCGCGGGCGAACGCCGCGATCCACGCCAGCAGAACCATCGAGCCGAAGACGCACGCGGCCGCCCACGCACGGGCCAGCAGGGTTTTGGCCACCGCCGCGGCGACGTCTGCCGGCCGGCTCCGGTACAGCCTGCGCTCAAGCAGCCAGAAGGGTGCGCGAGCGCCGGGAATCCGCGTGGCGGCCATGCGTATGAGGCTAACCGAGCACCTGCCCATACCGCGTGCCGCGATGACCGGAGCTAGGATTGATCAATGATCGACGTAGCCGTCATCGGAGCAGGCGCGATCTCCTCCTTCCACCTCGACGGCTACCAGGCGTTCCCCGATCGCTGCCGCGTCGTCGCCGTCGCCGACACCGACCTGGCCCGCGCGCAGCGCCGCATCGAGGAGTACCGCCTGACCGACGCGGTCGCGTTCGATGGCGTCGACGCGGTCCTCGGCAGCGGCCGGGCCATCGACCTCGCCTCGGTCTGCACGCCGCCCTCGAGCCACGCCGAGATCGCCGCCCGCCTGCTCGACGCCGGCGTGAACACGCTGCTCGAGAAGCCGATGGCGCCGTCGCTGGCCGAGTGCGACGCGATCCTGGCCGCCGCCGACCGCGGCGGCGCGGTCCTGTCGGTGGTGGCGCAGAACCGCTTCACCAACCCGATGATGCGGCTGAAGCGGGTGCTCGACTCGGGCTTGGCCGGCCGGGTGCTGCACGCCCAGGTCGACTCGCACTGGTGGCGCGGCCCCAGCTACTACGACCTCTGGTGGCGCGGCACCTGGCAGAGCGAGGGCGGCGGCTGCACGCTCAATCACGCCGTCCACCACATCGACGCGCTCCAGTGGATGATCGGCCCGCCGGCCGCGATCCAGGCGATGATCGGCAACGTCAACCACGGCAACTCCGAGGTCGAGGACCTGTCGCTGGCGATCCTGCGCTTCCCGGGCGGGGCGCTCGGCCAGATCACCAGCTCGGTCGTGCACCACGGCCAGGACCAGCAGATCGTCTTCCAGGCCGAACGGGCCAAGATCGCGATGCCGTGGACGGTGTCCGCGCAGGCGCAGCAGCCCAACGGCTTTCCCCAGCGCGACCACGACGCGGCCACCGAGCGGGAACTGGGCGACCTCTACGCGAGCCTCCCCGCGCTCGCCTACGAGGGTCACACCGGCCAGATCGACGACGTGCTGACCGCGCTCGAAACGACCGACGGAACCCGCCATCTGCTGGTCGACGGCCGCGACGGCCGCACCACGATCGAGATCATCACCGCGATCTACCAGGCCGCGATCACCGTCCAGACGGTGACGCTGCCGCTGCCCCCCGACGACCCCTTCCGCACCAGAGACGGGCTCCTTGCCGTCGCGCCGCATTTCCACGAGAAGACCGCGTCGGTCGGCCAGTTCAGCACCAACGAGATCACTACGTGAGCAGCCGGGACGGCGCCACCTACGCGCCCACCGCGGCCACCGCCGAACCCGTCTGCAACCCAGGCGACTTCACGTTCGCCGCCGTCGGCCTCGACCACGGCCACATCTACGGCATGTGCAACGGCCTGCTGGAAGCCGGCGCTCAGCTCCGCTGGGTCTACGATCCCGACCCGGCGAAGGTCGATCAGTTCCGCGCCCGCTACCCGGACGTCAAGGCGGCCAGAACCGAGGGCGAAGCCCTCGATGATCCCCAGGTCGACCTCGTCGCCGGCGCCGCCATCCCGGTCAACCGGGCCGACCTGGGCCTGCGCGTCCTCGACCACGGCAAGCACTACTTCACCGACAAGCCCCCGATGACCACCCTCGACCAGCTCGACCAGGCCAGAGCCAGAACAGCGGCAACCGGCAAGAAGTACGCCATCTACTACGGCGAGCGCTTGCACTCGGAGAGCGCGGTCTACGCCGGCCGACTGATCCAAGACGGAGCCATCGGCCGGGTGATCCAGGTGATGGGAATGGGTCCGCACCGGATGAACCCCGCCACCAGACCCGACTGGTTCTTCGACCGGAACGCCTACGGCGGCATCCTCTGCGACATCGGCAGCCACCAGCTCGAGCAGGTCCTCTTCTACGGCGGCAGCGACGACGCGACGATCACCTCCGCCCGGGTCGCCAACTACGCCCACCGCGACCACCCCGGCCTCGAGGACTTCGGCGACGTCAGCGTCGTGCTCGCCAACGGCGCGACCGGCTACTGCCGGGTCGACTGGTTCACCCCCGACGCCCTCGGCACCTGGGGCGACGGCCGCACCTTCATCCTCGGCACCGAAGGGTACCTAGAACTCCGCAAGTACACCGACGTCGCCCGCGACCCGGAAGGCGACCACGTCTATCTGGTCAACCATCACACCGAGCGCCACATCCCGGTCCACGGAAAAGTGGGCTACCCGTTCTTCGGCGAGCTCATCAGGGACTGCCTCGACGGCACCGAGAACGCGATGACCCAGTCTCACGCCTTCGCCGCCGCCGAGCTCTGCCTGCGCGCCCAGCAGCAGGCGATCCGCGTCGAGTTAGTCCCCGGTCAGCCGAGCAGCAGCTTCCGGTAGCGGATCAGCCGGGCGGGCGAGTTCCAGCCGAGCACGGCCGTCGTCGCCCCGTCCTTGCGGTACAGCGCGACGAACTTCCCGTCGGCCGGGCTGCCCTCCTCGATCGCGGCCTCGGCCCCGTCGGGCAGGTCCCCGTGCACCTGGATCTTGACGTTGTACTGGTCGCTCCAGAAGTAAGGCAGCGGCGCGAACGGCTGCACGTCTCCCTTGAGCAGGTTCACGGCCGCCGCGGCGCCCTGCTCGGTGGCGTTCATCCGATGCTCCACCCGCATCCGCCGCTGGTACCGAGGGTTGACCCAGGACGCGACGTCGCCCGCCGCGTAGATGCCGGGCGCGGCCCGGCAGAACTCGTCGCACTCGACGCCGTCCCCGAGCGCGAGCCCCGAGGCAGCCAGCCAGTCGGTCGCCGGCACCGCCCCGATGGCGACCAGCACGCACTCCGCCGGGACCACGCTGCCGTCCGTCAGCGCGACGCCGGTCACCGTGGCCCCCTTCGCGTTGGCAGCCGTCCCGACCTCGGCCGCCCCGTTGCCCCTCGCGGTGCCCGCCGTCGCCCGGTCGCCAGTCGCGGCGCCCGCGGCCGCCGGGTCGCCCCCACTGCCGATATCGTCGCTGATCAGGTGGGCGACCCCGATGCCGGTGCGGAGGTCGACGCCGCGCTCGCGGTGCAGCCGGGCGACCTCGGCGCCGATAGCGGGCCCGACCTGGCGGATCATCGGCTGCGCGAGCGGCTCGATAACCGTGACGTCGAGCCCGAGCCCGCGCGCGGCCGCCGCCACCTCCATGCCGAGGAAGCCGCCGCCGACGATGACAACTCGACCTCCCGCGGCGAAGGCCGCTCGCAGCGCCGCCACATCCGGATGGTCCCGCAGCACGTGCACGCCGGCCAGTTCGTGCCCGGCCGGCAGGCGGCGCGGCCGCACCCCGGTCGCGATGATCAGGCCGTCGAACCGGAGCGGGTACCCGTCGCTCAGGTACACGGTCTTGCCGTCGGCGTCGAGTGCGCCCGCCCGGCCGCGCACCAGCCGGATGCCGAGGTCGGCGTAGTGGCCGGCCTCGCGGAACCGGGTCCGCTCGGGATCCCACGCCCCGGTCAGCACCTGCTTGGACAGCGGCGGGCGGTCGTAGGGGAGCTCGGGCTCGTCGCAGACCATGGTGAGGGCCCCGGCGTACCCCTCCGAGCGGAGGGTCTCGACGGCGGCCAGCCCGGCCGCCCCGCCGCCGACGATGACCACGCTGTCCACTAGCGACCGGCCGTTCCGCCAGCGGCGTTCATGCGCGCGCGACGTTCATCAGCGCCAGCGCGGCGTCGGCGGCGGCCAGCAGCGTCGCCCCGCGTTCCCCGTCCCCGTGCCCGGCGTCGCCGGGTCCCGAGGCTCGCGGTTCGGCCTCGCCGGGAGCAGCGCCGGCCACGTCCACGATCAGTTGCACGTCCTTGCGCAGCAGGTGCCCGGCGTGCTGGCCGATGCGGGCGAGCGTGCCGCCCGCGGCCGCCACCCGCTGCAGCGCGAAGCTGTTGCCGCTGCCGTGCGAGATCACGTCGGCCAGCCGGAGCTGGTCGACGCCGAGCGACTGCCCGAGGGCGAGCACGCTCACCGCGACCCCCAGGTGCGCGGTGAACGCCGCGTTGTTCAGCAGCTTGGTGACCTGGCCGGCGCCGACCGGTCCGAGGTGCACGATCGGATCGCCGTAGCTGGCGAACACCGGGCGGCAGAATTCCACCGCCTCCTCGTCTCCGCCGACCATCACCAGCAGCCGGCCGGCTTGCGCGGCCGGGCCGCCGCCGCTGACCGGCGCGTCGATCAGCCGGACGCCGCCCGCCCGCGCCCGCTCGGCCAGACGACGGCAGGTGTCGGGATGCACGGTGCTGTGCACCGCGATCACCGCGCCGGCCGCCAGCCCGCTCAGCACGGCGTCGACGACCTCCTCGGTGTCGGCGTCGTCGCGCACGCACACGCAGACCAGATCGCTGGCGGCGGCCAGCTCGGCCGGGGATCCGGCGGTCTTCGCGTTGGTGTCCGCGAACGGCTCAAGCGTGCCCGGACGGCGGGCCCAGAGCGTCACCGGGTAGCCCGCCTCGATGATCCGGCGCGCCATCGGCGCGCCCTGGCTGCCGAGCCCGATGAACCCGACCCTGATAGCTGAGGTAGTGGTCATTGCGAGGCGATGTGCTCCTTTGGGCGATCTTTCCTACCAGGTCCATCGTCTCATCCGCCAGCCGGTCAAGGTCACCTACGCGGTTCACCGTCCCGGTCGGCTCCGCTTCGAACTCGAACTCCACGGGCGACCTCCGGGAACGAGACGCGCGAAGGCGATTTGGCGGCCTCCGCGGCGGGAAAACCTTCCGTGACACTGCTGGCGAGAATAACATTCTCCGCAGATGTTAGTCACGGTCTCCCACCCCCTGGGATCTCGCAAAGGAGCGTCCAATGGCACGAATGGATCTGCGGCTGCGTGCGTGGGGGGCGGTGACCCGCCGCCAGTCGTCGGTCGCCACCCGCAGCGACGCCGACGTGATCGCGCTGCAGAGCAGGAAGATCCCGGAAGGCGGGCTTATCGGCTTGATCCTCGGCAAGGCGGCGCCGGGGATCGTGCTGGCCGACCGGGCGATTCCCGGGCCCGGCGGCGATCTCCCGGTCCGCGTGTACACCCCGGCCGCCGCCGCGGCCGGCCCCCGGCCGCTGGTCGTCTACTTCCACGGCGGCGGGTTCGTCTTCGGCGGCGGGCTGCGGATGGGGGACTGGCTCTGCAGCCAGGTCGCGGCGACGGTCGGGGCCGTCGTGGTGGCGGTGGACTACCGGCTCGCGCCGGTTAGCAAGTTCCCCGCCGCCGTCGAGGACTGCTATGCGGCGGTGGTCTGGGCGGCGGCCAACGCGGCCGAACTCGGCGCCGAAGGGCCGCTCGGCGTGCTGGGGGAGAGCGCCGGCGGCAACCTGTCGGCCGTGGTCTGCCTGCTCGCCCGCGACCGGGGCGGACCCGTGATCAGCCACCAGGCCCTGATCTACCCGGCCACCGACATGACCGCGCACGGCCGGCCGGCCGAGCCCGCCGCCGCGCTGCCGTTCCTCTCACCGGAGGAGATGACCGCCTACCGCCGGATGTACCTCGGACCGGACGGCGATCCGGCCGATCCGATGGCATCGCCGCTGCTGGCCGACGACCACGGCAAGCTTCCGCCGGCGCTGATCCAGGTGGCCGAGCACGATCCCCTCCGCCCGGAGGGGGTGCGCTACGCCGCTGCCCTGCGCGCGGCCGGGGTGCCGGTCCGGCTCACCACCTACGTCGGCATGCCGCACGGCTTCCTCAACTTCCCCGGTCTCAGCCGGAGCGCACCGCAGGCGCTGGCTGAGCTCTGCGCCGAGCAGGCGGTCGCGCTCGCCCCGGCCGAGGAGCCATCGGCGTGAACCTGATGAGCCATCTGATCCAGCGCCAGCTCGGCTTGGACCCGCCGCTGACCAGGGACCTGGTCATCGAGCGTGATCTGCCGGTGCCGATGCCGGACGGGACCGTCCTGCTGGCGGACCGATGGGCGCCGCGAACGGGCGGCGACAAGCTCCCGGTCGCCCTGGTGCGCAGCCCCTACGGCCGCGGCGCGCTGATCAACGCGGGCCCGGTCCGCCCGCTAGCCGAGCGCGGTTTCCAGGTGGTCCTGCAGAGCGTCCGGGGCACGTTCGGCTCGGGTGGCGTGTTCGAGCCGATGCGCAGCGAGCGCGAGGACGGCCTGGCGACGCTCGAGTGGGTGGTGAACCAGCCCTGGTTCGGCGACTCGATCGTGCTCGTCGGCGCCAGCTACCTCGGGTACGCGCAGTGGGCGGTGGCGGACCGGCTGCCGCCGCACGTGAAGGCGATGATTCCCCAGGTGACCGACGCGGCCCTCATGCTTGACTTCCTGCACGCCGACTCGTACTCGCTCGAGACGCCGTTCGGCCTGGGGGTGCTGATCGCCGGGCAGGAACGCCGCCTCGGCGCGGTGCGGGGCCTGCTGGAGGCCGGCCAAACGCGCCGCGCGCTGTCGACCCTGCCGCTGGGCGAGGCCGACGTCGCCGCCATCGGCCGCCGCTCCGGCTACATCCAGGACATCCTCCGCCACGACGCCGACGACCCCTACTGGGCCGTGGCCGACCACCGCCGCCGGGTGGCGGAGACGACCGTCCCGGTCAGCTCGATCGGCGGCTGGTACGACATCTTCCTGCCCGGCCAGCTCCGTGACTTCAGCGTCCTGCAGCAGGCGGGCCGGACCGCGCGGCTGACGGTCGGGCCGTGGACGCATCTGTCGATGGACGGGATCGCGACGCGGGAGATCCTGGAGTTCGGGCTCGCCTTCGCCCGCGGCGCCGAGCCGCCGAAGCGGGCACCCGTGCGGCTGTACGTGATGGGCGAGGAAGCCTGGCGGGACTTCGAGTCCTGGCCGCCGCCCGGCTACTCACCCCGTCCGTTCTACCTAGGCCCAGAAGGCACGCTCGCCGCCGAGCCGCCGGACGGCTCGCCGTCGGCCGGGCGGCCGGGCGACTCGGGCCCCGACCGCTACCGTTACGATCCGGCCGACCCGACCCCCGCGATCGGCGGCGTCCGCATCATCAGGGGCAGCGCGGGCCGGGTCGACAACACCGCGCTCGAGGCCCGGCCGGACGTGCTCACCTACACCACCGCGCCGCTCGAGTCCGACGTCGAGGTGATCGGCGAGGTCAGCGCGCAGATCTGGTTCCGCTCCAGCCTGCCGCAGGCTGACGTGTTCGTCCGGCTGTGCGACGTCGATCCTGGTGGCAAGTCCTGGAACATCTGCGACGGCCTCACCAGCCTCTCGGCCGCCGGCCAGGTCACCGCCGCGACCGTCCGGCTCTGGCCGACCGCCTACCGCTTCAAGACCGGTCACCGGATCCGGGTCCAGGTGTCCAGCGGTTCGTTTCCGCGGTACGCGAGGAACCCGGGCACCGGCGAGCCCCGCGCCACCGCCGTCCGGCTGCTGGCGGCCGACCAGTCCGTCTACCACGACCCCGAGCGCGTCTCGGCGATCACCCTCCCGGTCCGAACAGTCCGGGCGGCCGGGGCGGACGGAGCGATCTAGATCTGCCCGATTAGATCTGCCCGATCGGCTGGCGCTTCTCGGACTGGAACACGTCCTCGGTCCGGCCGGCTGCCCAGTAGCCCGACAGCGATAGCTGGTCGCCGTCGCCGAGCCGGGTCTTGAGGGCCGCGCGGAGGGCCTTCATCGACTCCCGCTCCCCGTGGGCGAACACGTCGGCCCGGCCGGGAAGCCAGGGCCCGGCCAGCACCGCGTCGGCCAGCAGCTGGGGCTGGCGGCCGGGATGGGGCCGGTGCAGCCAGACGACCTCCACCCCGCCGGGCAGCTTCGCGTCGAGGTACTCGCCCGGGTCGGATGTCTCCAGATAGGCGATGCCGCGCGCGTCGTCGGGCAGCGCCTCAAGCGCCGAGCAGATCGCGGGCAGGGCCGACTCGTCCCCGGCCAGCAGGTGCCAGTCGCTAGTCGGATCGGGACGGTACGCGCCGCCCGCGCCGGACATCGTCAGCAGGTCGCCCGGCTCCGCCCGCGCGGCCCACGGCGCGGCGATGCCCTCGTCCCCGTGCACCACGAAGTCGATCGTGAGCTCCTGGCGCTCCGGGTCGGCCCGGCGCAGCGTGTAGGTGCGGGTGACCGGCTGCTGGGCGGGCGGCAGCGACTCCCGCAGCGCCGCCAGGTCGTAGGGCGGCGTGAGCCCCAGGCCCGGGTCAACGAAGAGGATCTTCGCGTACTTGTCGGTGAACTCGTTCATGCGCAGCGCGCCGAACCCCGGGCCGCCGGCCGTGATCCGTACCGTGTGCGGGCTGAGCTGCTCCCGGCTCACTACGGCGAGAACCGCCTGCGGGCGGGCCGGGCGGGCCGGGCGGCCGCGGTCAGCCTGGTTGGTCGTCGTTTCGCTCATCAAGTGCCTCTCTATTGACTGTGCCGAGCATAGCTTAGGGTAGCCTTACCTAACTGTCCAGGATGGATCTCCCTGGATGCCCAGACGCAGGTGGCCCGAGGGTAGACCCTAGCCACCCGCAAACGGGCTCCGCCGCCGGGCTCGAATGTCACCGGCGCGCGCTACGGTCGGCCCATGCGATTCGGATTCGTCGTTCCTTACGCGGACGCCCGCGAGTTCGCCGACCTCGCCGCGCTCGGCGAGCAGCGGGGCTGGGACGCCGTTTTCACCTGGGAGTCGGTCTGGGGCCTGCACGCGTGGGTGACCCTCGGCGCCGCCGCGATGGTGACCGAGCGGGTCAGGCTCGGCACGCTGCTGACGCCCGCGTCGCGGTGGCGTCCGTGGGATCTGGCGTCCGCGGTGCTGACCGTCGACCGGCTCAGCGGCGGCCGGGCGGTGATGGGCGTCGGCCTCGGCGCCCTGAACGGCAACTGGACGGCGTTCGAGGACGACGAGGGGCGTCGGGTCAGAGCCGAGAAGCTCGACGAGTGCCTCGCCGTCTATGACGGGCTGATGGGCGGCCAGCCGTTCACCTACGACGGGAGGCATTACTCGGCCAAGCCGGTCGACGAGCTCGTGCCCGACCGGCCGGTGCAGCGGCCGAGGCCACCGGTCTGGGTCATCGGCGCGAAGATCGCCGGCCGGGCGCGGCAGCCGTCGCTGGAACGGGCGGCGCGGTGGGACGGCCTGATCCCGACCGTCATCGACAACGGGGAGGGCCGCGACGTGAGCAGTCCGGCCGAGCTCGCGGACGTTGTCGGCGAGGTCAAGGCGCTGCGGGCGGTGGCCGGTCGTGGCGCTGAGCCCTACGACGTCATCATCGAGGGGGACTCGAGCGGCGAGTTCGTGCAACGAGAGCCGGCCGACCCCGCCTCCTGGGAGGCAGCGGGCGCCACCTGGTGGATCGAGAGCTGGTGGAGCGTCGAGCGGGGCGAAGCGGGACTGGCCGAGGTCCGCCGTCGCGTCGAGGCGGGGCCGCCCCGGTAACCGGGTTACGCCGGCGATCTGCCGGCCAAGCTGGCGGTGCCGCAGCCAGCGGCGGGCCAACTTGAACAGGTGCACGAGGATGAGCACGCCGAACAGGTTGAACAGGACGCCGGCCACGATGGTCCCGATCGCGCTCCCGTCGCCGTCGATCATCTGGGCGCCGAATCCCCAGTTCCACAGCGGCTCGCGGACTGTGAACGACTGGCCCAGCGGCACCTGGTCGGGCCAGGTCACGCTGGCGCCGGTGGCCAGGACGCCGTAGGTCACGGTGCTGCAGCCGCCCCGGCCGCAGACCTGGCCGTAGGAGAGCGGCAGGAAGGTGGTGCTGTTTTCCGCCCCGGCCAGATACGCGACCCCGTCGACCAGGCCGGGCAGCGACGCTACCCCGATGCACAGCAGGATCACCATCATGACCCAGCTGAACACCCAGGTGAACCGGTGCCGGGGCGGGTAACTGTAGGCGTGCGCGCGGACCGGGTAGTGCGTGGTGCGCCGCATGGCCTGCCGTCGGACGTCAGCGTCGCGCTGGTGCAGCCGCACGGTGTCGACCGCGGATGCGACCAGCGCGACGACGCCGACGACGGTCAGCAGCAGGATGAAGATGGCGGACACGGCCAGCCCCGCCCCGCTGGCATTGGGCGCCAGCGAGCCGAGCAGCCCGCAGGCCGTCAACCAGGCCACGACGCTGATCACCGTGGTCCAGACCCAGCCCCGCCGCCGGTGCAGCAGCCGGACGGTGGCGGCGACCTCAGGCTCGGAATCGGTGACCGCGGACTCCGGTGATCCCACCCCGCCAGGCTAGCTCCGGATGAGCTCGTAGATGTACAAAACGAGGCCCACACCGACGATCCTGGTACTGAGGAGTCGCATGGCCTTCTTGTCGCTGGTCTCGCCGAAGAGGCGCTCCCCGGTTCCGAGCGCGACCGGGAAGACCGTCAGCCGCAGCTCGTCGACTAGGTCGTGCTCCAGCAGGGTGCGCCCGAGCTGATAGCTGGCGTAGACGACGATCTCACCGTCCAGCCTTTCCTTCAGCGCCGCGACCTCGCTCACCACGTCGCCCTTGAGCACCGTCGAGTTGCCCCACTTGGGCTCGTCGAGAGTCGCCGACACGACGTACTTGGGCAGGCCGTTGAGCCGGTCCGCCCACTCGCCGGTCCGGGCTGCCCAGCGCGCGGCGAACCACTCGTCGCTCCGCCGGCCGAGCAGCAGGGCCTGCGCGCCCAGCGCCTCGTCGAGCGAGATCTTGCCCCACTCCTCGAGGTCGCCGCCGCCGAACTGGCCGAACCAGCCGCCCTGGCTGAAGCCCTCCTTGCCGTCCGGGTCCTGGACGACCCCGTCGAGCGTGACGTTGGTGCTGATGACGATCTTTCCCATCTCGTTCTCCTTCGCAGCGGTTGGCTGGTTACCAGCGATACAGACGCCGAGAAATTCAGAAACTGGCTGCCCGGCGGCCGCCCAGTTCGCGCCCCGGGCGGCGTCCATCCCTAATGCACGCAGGACACCATCGGGGAGGGGAAAGATGCCAGGTGAAGCGGGCGCTACCGTAACGCTGGTGACAGACGACCTGATCGCGAGGGCGCGGGCCGGCGATGACGGCGCGTTCCGCGAGCTGACCGAGCCGCACCTACGGGAGCTGCAGGTGCACTGCTACCGGATGCTGGGCTCGTTCGCCGATGCCGAGGACGCGCTTCAGGACACGCTGCTCTCGGCCTGGCAGGGGCTGGCCGGGTTCGAGGGGCGCGCCTCGCTCCGTACCTGGCTGTACCGGATCGCGACCAACCGGTGCCTCAGCGCGCTTCGCGCCGCCAGCCGGCGACCGGCCGCGGAATGGAACGTCCCCGGCGTCGAGCCGCCCGAGCCGACCCGGCTGGGCGAGGTCGTATGGCTCGAGCCGTATCCCGACGCGCTCCTGGCGGGCGCGACCGGCGCGCCGCCCGGCCCCGAGGCCCGCTACGAGCAGGCCGAGTCGATCTCACTGGCGTTCGTGACCGCCCTGCAGACGCTGCCACCGCGCCAGCTCGCGGTGCTGATCCTGCGCGACGTCCTCGGCTTCCACGCCAGCGAGGTAGCCGGCCTGCTCGACGCCACCGTCGAGTCGGTCAACAGCGCGCTCAAACGGGCGCGGGCGGGCCTGCAGCGCCGACGTCTCCCGGCCGCGAGCGGCGAGCCGCCGCCCGCCCCGGGCTCGCCGTCCGAAGACGCGATCGTGGCCAGGTTCGTCAGCGCCTACGAGTCGGCCGACATCGACGCGCTGGTGGGCATGCTGACCGACGACGCCTTCATGTCGATGCCGCCGATACCGCTCGAGTACCTGGGCCGTGACGTCGTGGCCCACTTCTGCGCGGCCACCCTCTTCGCCGCGGGCCGCCGGTTCGACCTGGTGCCGACCCGGGCCAACGGACAGCCCGCCTTCGGCGCCTATTTCCGCACCCCGGCCGGCGTCCGCCCGGGGACCGGCCTCATCGCCATCACGCTGGCCGGCGACCGGGTCAGCGCCATGACCCGGTTCGAGCCGAGCGCGCTGCCGCGATTCGGGCTGCCGCCATCGCTGCCGAGCTGACTCGTCGCGTCAGGGTGGCCTTGACGATCATCGCGCGTCAAGGCTACCCTGACGGTATGGTTAATTCCCCAGGCACCGCCGGCACCGACCGGCTCCCCACGCTGTGCTGCTCGTTCTGCACCAAAGACAAGGACTCGGTGGCCAAGCTCGTGGCCGGCCCCGGCGTCTACATCTGCAACGAGTGCATCGACCTGTGCACCCAGATCCTGGCCATGGAGACGACGCCCGAGATCAACCCGCGCCACGAGCTGCCCGACGATGAGCTGCTCGCCAGCCTGGGCCGCGCGCAGGCGTCGGTCCCGCAGCTCGAAGCCGCCATGCACGACTACGTCGACGTGCTGCGCTCCCGCGGCGTCAGCTGGACCCGCATCGGAGCGGCGCTGGGCGTGTCCAAGCAGGCGGCCTGGGAACGGTTCTCCGGCGAGGACTGACCCGGTCAACCCCGACAGGACCGATCAGACCCTGCGGAACACGGGGTGGCTGTTCTGCCACCACACCAGGATCGCCTTGCCGACGATGCTCGAGCCGGTGATCGGCCCCCAATACCGGCTGTCGCACGAGATCGCCCGGTTGTCGCCCAGCACGTAGAAGTCTCCGGCCGGCACCCGGTAGGGGTGCTGCCTGGTCGCGTCCGGTATCGGCGGCCCGAGCGGGTCGTAGCGCGGCAGGTAAGGCTCGGACAGCAGCCGCCCGTTCACGTAGATGTTGTTGCCGGACGAGTAGATCGTCTGCCCGGGCAGCGCGATGACGCGCTTGACCAGGTCCCCGTTCTGCGGGCCGGGGCAGTCGTCGAGCGGCGGGTGGCTGAACACCACGATGTCGCCCTCGCGTACGTCATGCCAGCTGAAGAACGCCTTCTGCACCAGGATGCGGTCGTACACGCCGAGCGTCGGCACCATCGACGATGAGGGGATGTAGAAGGTCTGGAACACGTACGTCCGCACTAGGCCCGCCAGCACCACCGCTACCAGGACGATGGCAACGGTCTCGGCCAGCGTCCGCCACCACCGTCGGCGCCGCCGTGGGCCGCCCCCGCTCGGGCCGATCTCGGGCTGGCCGGCCTCGGACGGACCGGCCCCGCCCGGGCCGACCTCCGCCGGATTTGCCCCGACGGGGCCGGCGTCAGCAGGCTCGGTCATGCCCGTCCTCCCAGATGATCACCGGCAGCTGGCCCATGGCCCGGATCAAGCCAGGCACCGGCGCGGCCATGCCCGGACGGCAACGCGCCGGCCCGCGCACCTGGCTCGTGCTGGCGCCCTTGGCGCGCGTCGGCGTGAGGGCCGCCCTGGCCGACGCCGGCGAGGCCACCAGCACCACCGAGACGCTCAGCGCGCAGGCGGCGATCAGCAGCGCGCAGGTGGCGGTGCTCAGCCGCTGGCCGGGCCGCGGCGTGAGCCACTCCCGCGCCGCGCCGGCCAGGAAACTCAGCGCAATCGAGCCCGCCGAGCCTCCGTCCCTGATCAGCAGCGCGGCCAGCTCGGCCGCCTCGTCGCCGTGCCGTCGCCGCCAGCGGGCCGGGTAGCAGCGCAGCGCCCGCTCGACCAGCCGGGTCGCCCGGGGATCGTCCATCAGACGCCGCCCAGCCGCAGCCGCAGCCGTCCGGCCGCGCTGACCCGCTCAAGCGCATCGAGGTGCGCGCGCAGTGCCGCCGCCCCCGGCGCGGTGATGCGGTAGGGGTGGCGCCGGTCGTCGGCGGGCAGCGACTCGATTAGGTCAAGCCGTTCCAGCCGGTCAAGCGCCCCGTAGAGGGTGCCGGGCCCGAGCTCGACGTCGGCCAGTTCCCTGATGTCCTGGATCAGCGCGTACCCGTGCTTGGGCCCGTCGGCCAGGCTGATCAAAATCAGCACCGATGCCTCGCCGACCCTCCGCAGCACGTCCCGCCCGGCCCCGTCGTCCCGCCCGCTCACCCGCATCTGCCCTCCTAGTACGTCGGCCAATATATCAGTCAACGTAGTAGCCGGCTAGGCTGATCTCCGAGTAGCGTTTGGGCATGATCACGGCGGCGGACGTGCGCGCGGTGGCCCTGCCGCTGCCCCGCACCGAGGAACACCTGATCCGCGACTACACCAAGTTCCGCGTCGGCAAGATCGTCTACGCGTCGATCTCGCCCGACGAGCTGATGATGGGGTTCGGCTTCCCCAAGGAGCAGCGCGAGGCCCTCATCGCTAGCGAGCCGGACAAGTTCGCGCTGCCCCGCCTGTCCGACCAGCGCTTCCACTGGATCACAGCGCGAATGGCCGCGCTCGAGCCCGAAGAAATGCGCGAGCTCATCATCGACGCCTGGCGCATGGTCGTCCCCAAGAAGGTCGCCGCCGCCCAACTGGCTGCCGAGGGAGCGCGCTACCTCACGTAGACGCGGTCGTCCGGGAAGCTGGCCGTCGAGTCGAGGATCGCGGCGAGTTCGTCGAGTAGTGCCTGAACCTCGCGCTGCGCATTCGCCGGGCCGGTCATCAGGTTTCGCACGTAAGCGCCCGCGAACGCAATCGGGAAGAAGACTTGGAGCAGGTGAGACAGTTGCAGATGACCGGACCTGAGCGACCACAACCCCTCGGCGACAAAGCCGCCGCCGATCAACAGGACCGCCACCGGGAACACCACGAAAAGGATCAGGATTGACGGGTCGGGTCCGACCGTCCCGACGACCAGGGTTCCGCCGTCCGGCACCTGCTCGATCCGTCCGATGAACAGGGCATCCAGATAGCTGCGGCGGTTTGCCGGCCGAGTCCTGGCCACCCGGATCACCCCGGGGCTGACGCGGCCTTGCAGCGGCAGGCGACTGCGTCGCTCGAAGCCGGCGACATTCCAGGGGAGTCGCCCCGTCACCGTCTCGAGCCGTCGGCCGCACTCGCCAGGCGGATGCGGCGAGCTCAGCATCACCCGGGACCGCCCGGCGAACGCGAGTAGCGAAGAGCCGGGAAATGCGGGAAGAGTCACGACGGCGGATCGTATCAGACCGGCCGGTAACGAACGAGAACCTAATTCTCCCTAGATGTCAACGGCGTTTATGCACCGAGTGCCCCACGGAGAGGCTGCCATCGTGGACTTTTCGCTGACCGAGGACCAGCAGACCATCCGTGACGCGGTGCTCGAGCACTGCGCCCGGTTCCCCGACGACTACTGGCTCGAGCGTGATCACGACGGCGTCTTCCCCCGCGACTTCCACCAGTCGATGGCCGAGGCGGGCTGGCTCGGCCTCGCCATGCCCGAAGCGGTGGGCGGAGCGGGCCTCGGTATCACCGAGGCGGCGATCATGATGACGGCGGTCGCGGAGTCCGGCGGCGGGATGGCGGCCGCGTCCAGCATTCACGGCCCGGTCTTCAGCCTGCAGCCGGTGGCGCTGTTCGGGACCGAGGAGCAGCGGCAGCGGATGATCCCTCCGGTGCTCAGCGGCGAGGATCTCATCTGCTTCGCGGTGACCGAGCCCAACACCGGCCTGGACACCACCAAGCTCACGACCCGCGCCGAACGGCGCGACGGCGGCTACCTGGTCAACGGGGAGAAGATCTGGATCTCGGTCGCCCGCCAGGCGAACAAGATGATGCTGCTGGCCCGGACCACCCCGCTGGACCAGGTGAAGCGGAAGACCGAGGGGCTCTCGCTCTTCTTCACCGACCTCGACCGCGACACGGTCGAGGTTCGCGAGATCCGCAAGATGGGGCGGCACTCGGTCGACTCGAACATGCTGTTCATCTCCGACCTGTGGGTCCCGGAGGAGGACAGAATCGGAGCCGAGGGGGAGGGGTTCAAAATCATCCTGCACGGCCTCAACCCCGAGCGCATCCTGATCGGCGCCGAGGCGATCGGGCTGGGCCGGGTGGCGATCAAGCGCGCCGCCCGCTACGCCAGGGAACGCATCGTTTTCGACCGGCCGATCGGCATGAACCAGGGCATCCAGCACCCGCTCGCCAAGTGCTGGGCCCAGCTGGAAGCGGCCAACCTGATGGTGTTGAAAGCGGCGACGCTCTTCGACAAGGGCCTCGACTGCGGCGTCGAGGCGAACGCGGGCAAGTACCTGGCGGCCGAGGCCGGCTTCGAGGCCTGCCATACCGCGATGCTGACCCTCGGCGGCATGGGCTACGCGCAGGAGTACCACGTCGAGCGCTACCTGCGCGAAGTGCTGATCCCGCGGATCGCGCCGGTGAGCCCGCACATGATTCTCAGCTTCCTGGCCGAGAAGGTCCTCGACCTCCCCAAGTCCTACTAACGACGGAAATCGAACAAATGATCATGGCGTCATAGGCGATATCAACCAGTAAGATGTCACCGTGACTAGTCGACTAGTATCATTGACGGATGAGAGCCACCTTGCCACTCGGACGAAGGTTCCGGCTGCCCCGTTGCGTCGCTCGCCGGAGGAAGCCGGCGGATGTAACACTTACCGCATGAGTGCAAGCGTTCTCGAGCGCGAGATGTTCACCGAGGCCGAGGCGGCCCGGCTACTTCGGGTGCCGCAGCGGACGCTGAACTACTGGCTTGAAGGCGGTGAGGTCAGGGGTCGGACTTACCGGCCGATTATCCGAACAGAGCCTCGAGGGGGGCACGCCGCCGTGACGTGGGCTGAGTTCGTCGAGGCCGGGCTGCTGCGAGAGTACCGGCAGACGCATCGCATTCCCATGGCCGAGTTGCGGGCGTTCGTCGGGCAAGTGCGTTCCCGGTTCGGGGTGCCGTCCCCCCTCGCGGACCAGCGCCCCTTCGCGAGCGGGAAGGAACTTCTGTCTATGGCGCAGGACGATGCGGGCCTGAACGCTGACCTGTGCTTGGTCGCGACCGTTCGCGGCCAGTACGTGCTGACCCCCGCGGCTGACACCTTCTACAGGCGCGTCACGTGGGAGGGCGACACGGCGATCGCCTGGCGTCCCCATGACGATCCGCTGTCCCCTGTTCTCATGCGGCCGGGTCTGCGCGCCGGGCGGCCTGCGGTCAAGGGCATCAGTACCGAGATCCTCTGGGAGCACGAGCAGTCCGGGGAGACCATCGCCGAGGTGGCCGAGGAGTACAGCCTGTCCGACGAGGACGTCCGCTGGGCGATCGCCTATGAGACCTCGGCGCGGGCTGCATGAGCAACAGGCCGAGGCAGGCCCTTGTCCGCTACTACGTCGATGCCGACTTGCTCGGCGTCGCGAAGATTCTGGTCCAGATCAGGGGCGACGTGACTCATCCCGGCGATCAGGGGGGACCGGTGAAGGGCGGCCGGGTACGGGCGGCGTGCACGATCACTGACCCTGCCACACTCGATGAGGTCTGGATCCAGGAGACCGCCCGACAGGAATGGCTGATCATCACGCGGGACCGGCACATCCAGGATCACCGCGCTGAGATTGAAGCCGTCCGCTCCAGCGGCGCCCGCATGGTGAACTTGGCGGCCGACGACGCCACTGACCGCTTCGCCCAGATGGAAGTGATCATGTGCCAGTGGCGCCGCGTCTGTGCCCTTCTCGATGAGAAGGGGCCCTTCATCTACGCGGTGACGCGAACGACGATGCGGGCGCTAGATCTCGCCTCGCTGTAGGGAGTCACAGACGGACGCCGTAGAGATGCTTCGCCAGTGGGCGCGACCAGAGCCCAGCGATGTTCCACGTCTCTTACACCCGGTGACGAACCCTAACGGCCGTCCTGGCCACTGACGCCCGGTGCAGGCAAACGTCCGGCACCAGTGAGATCATGACCGCACCGAGCCACGGTGCCTGCCCACGAGGGAGAAGCAATGTCCGCCACTGACGAGACCTTCAGCGCGCGCTCCTGGCTGTTCGCCCCCGGTGACAGCGACCGCAAGATGGAGAAGGCCGCGGCGTCCGCCGCCGACATCGTCCTCCTCGACCTCGAGGACGCGGTCACCGAGGACGCGAAGCCCAAGGCCCGCGCGATGATCTCGGCCTTCCTCGAGGCTCAGCATCCGGCCGCGCGAGGCCGGCTGTGGGTGCGGATCAACCCCCTCGACGGCCCGTCCGCGCTGGCCGACCTGGCTGCGGTGATCCCGGCCGGGCCCGGCGGCATCATGCTGCCCAAGTCACGCGGCCGGGGCGATGTCGAGCTGCTCGACCACTACCTGTCGGCGCTCGAAGTCTCGGCCGGCGCCGAGCAGGGCGAGACCAGGATCATCGCCCTGGCGACCGAGACGGCGGAGAGCATGTTCACCGTCGGCAGCTACCCGGGCGCGCCCCGGCTGGCCGCGATGAGCTGGGGCGCGGAAGATCTCGCGGACGCGGTCGGCGCGAGCGAGAACCGCAACCCCGACGGCAGCTACGGCTTCACCTACGAGCTGGCCAGAAGCCTGTGCCTGCTCGGCGCGGCCGCGGCCGGCGTCCCCGCCATCGACACCATCCACGGCGACTTTCGCGACCACGCGGGACTGCGCCGCCGGGCCGAGCAGGTACGGCGGGCGGGCTTCCGCGGCATGCTCGCCATCCACCCGGCCCAGATCGACGTGATCAACGCGGCCTTCACCCCCACCGCCGAGGAACTGGCCGAGGCCCAGGAAATCGTCGACCTGTTCGCCGCCCATCCCGGCGTCGGCGCCATCGGCCACAACGGCGCGATGCTGGACCGCCCGCACCTCGCCCGCGCCCAGGCCCTGCTAGCCACAAGACCGGCTAGTTAAGGCAGATCAAATCTTCCGCGAGCACTTCCTCACCTGCTTCATCTCCGACCCGGTCGGCGTCCGGCTCCGCGACGAGATCGGCATCGACAACATCTGCTGGGAGTGCGACTACCCGCACTCCGACTCGATGCGGCCGAACGCGGCCACCGACGCCAGCCACCCACCCACCCCGCCACCACCCGGACCCTGTCACCTACGCCATCGACCCCAAACGCGTCCTGTCACCTACGCCATCGACCCCAATAGGCCCTGTCGCTGGCGTAGGTGACAGGACGCCGATCCTGTCGATGGCGTAGTCGACAGGAACCCGAAATCCTGTCGCAGGCGTAGGTGACAGGTAGTCAACCGCGATAACAGCAAGATGTTCGCCGTCGCCTGACCGGTCGAGCCGCCGGGACGCCCGCCGATGGGCCAAGCCTCGCTCGGCGCTGTACCGGTGCGGGCGTTTTGTCAGGGGGTGGTGACATTCTGTGGGCATGCCAGTCACACCTGTCTATGATCGGGAACGGCTCAACCGGGTGCTTGGTGAGCAGTTCGGAGTGGTTAGCCGGGCGCAGGCGCTCGAGTGCGGCGTGAGCCGCGGCAGGCTCGATCACCTGGTCGGGCCGGGCGGCCGGTGGCAGCGGATCCTGCCGGGCGTTTACGTGGTCAACACCGGCGCCGTCTCCGCGGATCAGCGGGCGATGGCGGCGCTGCTCTACGCGGGGCCGAAGAGCCTGCTGACCGGGGCGGTCGCGGTGCGGCGGCATCGGCTGCAGTGCGCGGGCCTCAACCAGGTCGACGTCCTCGTCCCCGAGGACGTGCGCGTGCGGAGCGCGGGCTACGTCCGGATCATCCGCACCGGCCGAATGCCGGAGAAGTTCTTCCGCACCAACCGGATCCGGTTCGTGCCGCTTGCCCGCGCCGTCGCCGACGCGACCAGGCCCATGGCCAGTCTGGGCGACGTCCGGGCGGTTGTCGCCGAGGCCATTCAGAACGGCCGCTGCAATGTCGCCTCGCTGGTCGCCGAGCTCAACGACGGCCCGGTCGGAGGCTCGCGCCTTTACCGGGTGGCGCTGCGGGAGTGCATCGCGGGCAGCAGGTCCGCCGCCGAAGGCGACCTGATGACGCTGATCGGCCGGTCAGACCTGGCCGAGCCCATGTACAACGCCGAGCTCTACACCGCCGACGGGACCTTCCTCGGCATCGCCGACGTGTGGTGGCAGCGGGCGGGGGTCGTCGCCGAGGTTGACTCGCGTCGGTACCACCTCAGTCCCGCCGACTACGAGCGCACGGTGATGCGGCACAACCGGATGGCGGCCCAAGGCATCAACGTCCTGCACTTCCTGCCCGACACCGTGAAGACCGAGCCGTCGACCGTCATCAGGAGCCTCCGCGGCGCGATCAGAAGCGGCACCGCCCGACCGCCCCTGCTCATCGTGGCCAAGCCGTCAACCCCCGCCTCCGGCTCCGCAGGCCTGTGAGCGCCTGCCTTGCACCGCCGTTCTCAACTGGCTGGCCGGAACGTTTCCGCGGCCGCCTCGACCCTGCCGACGTAGTCCCGCCACGAGGCGTCGTCGAGCATCCCTTAGTCGGGGAACCGGGGTCCGTTCGAGATGACGATTTTGAACTGGCGGGCCGCTGGCCGGATCCCGCGGCTGGTCGGGAGAGCCGACGCTGCGGCCTGCGGTCATGTCGTTTGCATAAGGCCTTGGCGATGCCGTGGGCGATGAAGTCCCAGATCTCGTCTGCGGTGACCGGGCGGACGATCCCGTCGGGGTCGGCCCCGCCGCTGGTCTGGGCGGTGAACATGACCGTCTCCATGGTGAGCGCGGCGACGCGCCGGGGCTCGGCGCCGGGGCGGAGCTGCCCGGCGTCGGCGGCGCGGGCGGTCAGCGTGGTCAGCAGCTCAAGCAGGGGGGCGTACGCGCGGCGGACCTCGGCCGGGTGGCTGAGCAGCAGCCGGGGTGCGAACTCGGTGAACAGCGGCCGGTGCGCGCCCGGGTCGGGCCGGGAGAGCTCGAACAGCAGCTGGACCGCGGTGCGGAGCGCGTCAATGGGCGCGGCGTCGGCGTCGGTGGCGGCGGCGATCTGGCCGGTGGCCCGGCGCAGCGCGTCCTCGAACAGCGCCAGCAGCAGCTCGTGCTTGCCGTCGAAGTGCTGGTAGAAGCTGCGCAGCGACTGGCTGGACCGGTTGACCACATCCTGCACGGTGAAGTCGGTGGAGCCCGTGTCGGTGATGATGGCCTGGGCGGCGTCGAGGAACCGCTGGACGCGCTGCTCGGCGCGGAGCTTAGCGGCGCGGGTCGACCGCTCGACCGCTCGCTGTTTCCAGGATGGCTCGTCACCCGGCGCGCTCGCCGCCGCATCCACCATGTTCTGCGTCATGTGCACAACCTTACTGCACGGTTACATTAGGCGACTTATCGCATCGGCGATCGATCCTTTCGCATGGCGAGATGACCGTTGTCGTTTTTTGACAATCATATTATGAAAGGCGATTTTCCGCGACTATCGCCCGCGTGCTGGCTTGGAGGTGGCTGCCCGGCTACATTGCGTGGCTAATTGGCGCGCCCGCGGCGTATCGGCCGAGCGCCGCATGGTCGGGGCTGGCATGCACGGAGAGTGACGAAAAGCCCCGGCGAGCACCGGTCTGACTGCCCGCGGCCGGGTGAGCTATCCGGGAAATTGCATGGGCATTTCCTCTTGTAAACGGCAAACGAACCAATCTAGTGTGCGTTCAGTAGGTTGGTTGTAGGGAGTCTCGTGGCCGAACGGAGGCGATACGCCACCCTCTTCGCCAAGGGAGAGGACCGGCGGCAGCGGATCCTCGCCGTGGCGCAGCGCCTGATGACGCGCAATGGCGGGCGTGGCACCACGCTCAGCCAGATCGCGCAGGAAGCGGGCGTGACCACGGCCGGCCTGCTGCATCACTTCGAGTCCAAAGAGCAGCTGCTGCACGCTGTCCTCGACGCGCGCGACGCCGACGACATGGCCCACGTGGACATGTCGGGCGACGTCGTCGAGCAACTGGAGCGCGTTATCGATCGGTTCGCGCGGGCGCCCGACCTGATCGGCCTGTTCACCGTTCTCCTGACGGAGAACCTTAATCCCGATGCCCCGCTGCACGACCGTTTCCTCAGCCGCTACCAGGACGCGCTGACCATCGTCGCCGAGGGCATCAGGCGAGGGCAGCGAGCAGGCCGCTACCGTACCGACCTTGATCCGGCCGTTAAGGCCGTGGAGATCATCGCCTTTCTCTATGGAATGGAGACTTCATGGCTGCTCGATCCATCAATTCCGGTGACCGACGTGTTTCGCGGCTACGCCAGCACCCTCGCCAGGGAACTGGCGCTCAGCCCCTGATGAGACATTCGCTGCGGCCCCGCATGACCGCGATCGCGCCGAGCGCGGCCGAGGCGGTACGGTACGCCGGCGGCTGGCTGTTCGACCAGGTGATGGCGGGCTGGGACGTCACCGTGGTCACGGCCGACGACGAGGATCCGCGCCCGCTCGACATTCTCGGCGTGCGGGCGCGAAGCTTCGACGCCGTGTTCGCGGCGCCGGTCCTCGGACCCTGCCTGCAGGCGATCGCGCTGCGGGCGGACCTCTACCGCGACGACGAGCGGGTCCGGCGGCTGGTGCGCGCTGCCGCCGAGTCCGGCCGGGCCGAGATCAGGCTCTGGGGCGAGGCGTGGCCTGCGGACTTTGACGGCAGCGGTGAGCCGGTGTCGCACCGGCTGAGCCTGGCCGCCCGGGCCTTCAAGGCCCAGGCGCTGGCGGCGGCCGACCTGCGCGGCGCGTCGGCGGCGGAGACCGAGGTGTTCCGCCGGGGTGAGCTCAGGCGTCCTCGGCTGGCCGTCGTCAGCCTGACGAATGCCTGATTCGGCTCGAAGGTAGGCTGGTCGCGAGACCTAGGGGGTTGGTCCTGAGCGGAGCGGATGAGATTTCCGCGGCGTGGCTGCGGCGGCGGACGAGCCGTTGGCAGGACTGGCCCGAGCGGCAGTTGACCGAGCGCAAGCGCGATCTGGGCGTGACCGTCAGCGTGGTGATCCCGGCCAAGAACGAGGAGCGCACGGTCGCGGGCGTGGTGAGCGCGATCGCGCGGCTCGCGGCCGACACCGGGCTGATCGACGAGGTCGTGGTGATGGACTCCGACTCCACCGACGCCACCGCCGCGGTCGCGGCGCAGGCCGGGGCGGCCGTGCACCGGGCCAGGGATGTGGCGCCCGAGCTTGGCGGCTGGCCCGGCAAGGGCGAGGCGCTGTGGAAGTCGCTGCTGGTCACCAAGGGCGACCTGCTCGTCTTCGTGGACGCCGACCTCACCCACTGGGGGCCGCACTTCGTCACCGGCCTGCTCGGGCCGCTCCTGGGGGACCCGCAGGTGCTGCTGGTCAAGGGTTTCTACGAGCGGCTCTACGCGGCCGGCGACGGATCGGTCACCGCCGACGGGGGACGGGTGACCGAGCTGGTGGCCCGCCCGCTGCTGAGCCTGTGGTGGCCGGAGCTGACCGGCGTCGTGCAGCCGCTCGCGGGGGAGTGGGCGATCCGCCGCGAGCTGATGGAGTCGCTGCCGGTCCCGGTCGGATACGGCGTCGAGCTCGCGGTGCTGCTCGACACCGCCGCCGCCCACGGGCTCGACGCCGTTGCCCAGGTCGACCTCGGCAGCCGCGGGCACAAGCACCAGGCCAGCCACGACCTGGCCGTGATGGCGGCGGAGCTGCTGGTGGTGGCCGAGCGCCGCCGGCCGGGATCGCGTGCGGCGCCCGGTGACCTGGCGGCAGGTGCGGGACCAGCCCGGCCGGTGGAGCTGCGGCAGTTCGTCCGCGCCGACGGGGAGATGCGACAGCGGTCGCGTCCGGTCCCGGTCGACGAGCGCCCGCCCGCCCGGTCGGTCAGGCCCGCACCTCGCTGACAAGCGGGTTCTCGTCAAATGGTAACAATATTCCGCAATTCGGTAATGTCTTAGTAACTCCCGGCTCAACGGCTGCTATGGTACTAATAGTTAACTACTTAGAAAGTCCGACGGCAAGGCCGACCCGCCCTG
>Ga0302325_10003998_pt1 | contig 34306 bp, 29 predicted proteins | sample Palsa_T0_2_FD_201948 | JGI IMG/M metagenome (GOLD analysis project Ga0302325, IMG submission 201948) | Peat permafrost microbial communities from Stordalen Mire near Abisko, Sweden - Palsa_T0_2 | ecosystem: Environmental > Terrestrial > Soil > Palsa > Peat permafrost | place: Sweden: Abisko...
CCCTCGATATTTGTTCTGACAGTGTCCGACCTGAATCAGGCCAGAACGAGTGTCGCGCGAAGCCCTTGAGGAAGACGCGATTCCCGTTGACAAATATGCCTTCGCCCGGCCGTACCTCGATGGTGCGGAAACCGAATCTCTGATGAACGGTGTGGACCTCTACCCCATTTACCTTAAGCCGGACTTCGAGTTGATAAAGGTTTGGGGTCTCGGCTGTCCACAGTCGCGGGGCGGCTATCTTTGCGCTCAGGTGGGCCGTCTGGCCGAGCGCCACGTCATCGGCGGTTACCAGCTTTCCAACAGGCTTGCCGCTTAAATCCAAAACCCGCATTTCTAAAGAAGAGGTCATGCCCGCCGGCGCTGTTGGGCGCAGATCAGAAAGCTTCGCCTCAACATCGAGTGAGCCTGACGCGGCTGCGTTGACGGCCAGATGATCAATAAAGGTCCTGGGCACGGCCTCGAGGTAAACAGGCCGGAAGATGCCACCATAGTTCCAGAAATCCCCCCGACGCTCGGCATGGTTTACCGAGTCATTCATGGAATCATCGTCGACGTCGACCTGGATCTCATTCGGCTCACCAGCGGGCTTGAGAAGATTCGTGATGTCGTACTTGAACGAGTAGTAGCCGCCCTGATGCATCGGGCCAGCCGGCTGTCCGTTGATCGTGACCCGCGTATCAGTCATGACGCCTTCAAAAGTGACAAAGACAGCCTTCTCCTTCCAGCTCCGGGGAGTAGTGAACGATCGTTTGTAGACGCCGTGGACACGGGGCCAGCCGCCTGCCGGTGGCACCCGGCCATACGTATAAATACCGAAGCCTTGCAATTCCCAGTTAGATGGAACACTGATCGTGGACCAGGCATTGGCGTTTTGGCCTTTGTTGCACTTGAATTGCCATTTGACCGGGTCGTCTTTACCTAAGCCGGATAGATACTGAGTTTGTGTCTCGGCAGCTTTCGCTATCGAAGCCAGCAGAAGAAACGAAAGAACAGCAAAGCGAGCAAACCGATGCATCTGCAATCTCCTAACAAGTAAACATCTCGAAGCAATTCTTCGCGGAGAGATGTCGGCATCAGAGCCCGCCCTCTTCTCAACTCTCAATGGGGTTTTGCAGTGAGGCTGAATGTAGCTGAAAGAGGGAGCAAGGAGGACTCGTCTGCCCCTCCAACGTAAATGGTCCGGCTGCCGAAATTAGTGACCCATGACTGTTTCGATTCGCTCCAATATTGGAATGAGCGCGCGTCCAACTCTACCGTCACTTGCCTGGTCTCACCTGGTTTGAGGTAGACGCGATCGAAACCGCGCAGCGATCGCACGGATTGTTGAACTCCGTCGACCGCAGGACCTGATCCCACATAGACCTGAGGAACGGCTGCACCAGCGACGTTCCCTGAATTTGCCACGCTGAACGTGACATTTAACTTACCATCTATTTCCGGTTCGAGCTTCAGGGCCGAAAACTTGAAGGTGGTATAGGAAAGTCCAAATCCAAAGGGGAATTGGACCGGAATGCCCAAGTTATCGTAGTAGCGGTAACCAGAGTAGATCCCTTGAGACTGTACGGACGGAGTGTTGTCTCCTTCGCCATTGACACGTTCCGGATGAGGCCCAGCGGTATCTCCAAGGTAGAGCCCGCGAGGCTGGTTATAACCTGCAACCGTGTCCGTTTCATATTTCGGCCAGGTCAAGGTAACGTGCCCGCTCGGGTTAGCGTGACCAAGTAAGAGTCGCGCTGTCGCTGTTCCGCCTTCCTGGCCCGCGTGCCACATGTTCAACACTGCCTTGACGTTGGGATCGTCGATCCATTCCCTGACGACAACTGGCGTTCCCGTATTCAAAACGACAACGGTGTTCGGGTTCCTGGCTGCGACTGCTTTAATCAGGCGTAGGTCAGCCTGATCGACCGAGGAGATTGCCGCGTTATCAGGCACCGTGTTTCGGCCTTGGTCGTCGACGAAGACTAACGCAAGAGCCTTCCCCTCGGCAGCCCTAGCGGCGTCATTTATGTCGCCGTCGAGACGGGATGTAGCGAAGCGGAAGCTCAATTTCGAGGTAGCCGGCAGAGCGGTCGCATCGACGGAGAGCGTCAGCCGATGCCAACCAACAGCAGGATACTCGTTGCAACTTACAACTAGACGCCGAGACCTTTCCTTCTTTCCTTGTGGCAACGCACACTGGCGGTTTTTCATGCTCGGTTCGACATACCCGGCGTTGGTCGGAGAAACGACGACAGACATGTTGCCGTAATACTGCCCCTGATAAAAGGAATCCGCATCCACAAGAGTCTTCCGGCTGCTGTCTAAAGTGAATGTAACTTGTTCATCAGCAAGCTCGGCGCTATGCTGAATACGGAAGACGTAAGAATCTTTCGTTGGAACATAGAGCCAGCCTTCCCAGCGGTAGGCTTTGCCTCCGGCTAGTTGCCCTTCGGACGTCAAAGCGGAGTAATTGATTCTTTTGTCAACCTGATCATTGAGCAGAGTTTCATTCGTGTCTCCCGAGGACCGCTGCATCCCGCTTCGGTCGGTGCATGACGTTCCCGGGGCGTTCGATGGTCCGTCAGAGCTTGTTGGAAGTGCACTAAGCACGTTACACGGCACAGGCTGCCCCGTAGGAGAGTTCGCCGGTGTGTAGGTAAAAGCAGAAGGCGCGCCACTGAGCGCCCGTAGCTGTTGCAGCGGGTTGATGGAATTGCGATCGGAATAACCAACAGCTCCTTCATTATTAGGGTTGGCTACGAGATATTCAGCGCCCGGCCCGCTAACTGCGATTCCGCCTTTCAGGTCATCGCCTGTAATGGGCAGAGTTTGCTTCTCATTCTTCAGCAGCACTCCTCCCTCTTCCGCTACTTTCTCGGAAATGGCAGCATCTCCGTTCTTAGTTCCAAGTTCAGGAGCGCCACTCTTCGGCCCGTCGGAAAGAGCAATCAAGCCTGTTCGATCCGAGCCCATTCCTCCGGGATTCTTGCAATGGGCCGATGTGTTGTCACAGCCGAGAAGGCCAAATCTCTCTTCCTGATAGAGAACCCTGGCGAGAGCCTGGTTAAATATGGCCAATGGGATGGTTCCGTTGGCCACGGCGTTGACAATGCTGCAGCCGGTGTCTGGGCACCCGAGTCCCGGGATTCCAGAGACGTGGACAGCTCCGGGTTGATTACAGGCAACTTTCTTTCCAGTAGCGTCTGCGCAGGTGCTGCTGGTTGGATCCAGACCCCGATCGTTTCCGCCATCGACGCCTTCCGGATTCATGCCACCGAAGTATGTCTCTGTTGGATCTTCGTGGTCATTCCCCTGTAGAAAGGCATGAGAGCTATGCACCGCGCCATAATCGGAGGCGACGAATACCTTTGAGCCCCAGAGACCGCGCAATACGTAGTTCAGCAGAAGAGGATTCTCGCATGCAAAATGAACCTCGTTCAGCCGCCATGTTTTGGCCGAAGGCGAGTTGCCCGCGAAAGGGCTCGGGAGCGTAAGCGCATCCACATCCTTGTCCAGATATGGCGATGCGTCTTGGAATTTCTGGTAGGAGCACATAATGGACGACGCCCCACCTTTCTTGAGAGCAATCTCGTACGGAGTAAGGTACAACTCATGCAGCGCCTGGTCCTGAACGTCGGTAAAGCTGCCTGCGGCGCCGTAATAGACGGCAAAATGCTTGATCTGCGCCATGAGGCCCTGGCCTTGAATGCCGTTGATCTGAGCTGCTGAAATTTCGCCGTTCAAGTATGGGTCTTCCCCGGGAGTATGATGGCCCCGACCCCAATTGATGAACACGTCTGTATCAGCCTGCGGCCCAAGCAGTCCCGTAACCATTAGATTGCGACCTTCGCGGCCTTCAACCTGGCCCATGGCGTTGGCAAGTTGTCGATCGAAAGAAGAAGCCAACATGAGCATGGATGGTAGGCCAGTTGTCTTTCCGATATTTGGACCGGAGTCAACGTTTACGCCAAGACCATCGGAAAAACATAGCGGCATGATGCGGGGCGCAGTTAGGATGCTCTGGTTCACATTTGCCAGATTGTGGCAGGTCGGGTTCGATCCTCCCGGATGGTCGTAAGTTCCGCCTTGAGTTGAGAGAAGCTTTGACGCATTCATCAATTCCGCGAGAGTCGGCGGACTGTGCGGTTCCAACTGCTTGATCAAACTGAGGACCGTTGGGGCGTACGGTGCGGCCGAGTCTTCCGGCGGAGATGCCTTAACAGGAGGCAGCGCTACAGGAAGGGAATATGGAACGGCGTGATCATTGTGCGACGGTGTTTGCGCGTCCAGAACGCACGAATCTATCCACGTCGGCGATATTGCAAGACACAGCGCCATCACCAGGGTCAAGGTTCCGCGCCTCGTCAAAGCTAAATCAGATTGCCGTTTCAAGATGGCTTCTCCTCAAGATAGAACACCGCGGTTCTTAGTTTTCGCTCTTTTTCGGGTGGGCTACCAGGTGCGCGACAGCTTCTTTTAGCCTCTCCTGACCTGAGGCATCAGCGGGAAGCGATTTGGACTGGAAGGCGGGCAGAAGGTGTTCCCAGATAGCATCCAGTTCTCCCTGCATGTTGCCTGTATCGGCTGTGATGGCAACAACGACGTCCTGATCGGGCATCACGACTATGAACTGGCCGCCTGCTCCGTCCGCACGGAAGGCGTTGTGCCTGCATCTCCAGAACTGGAAGCCATATCCTTCGACCCAATCCGGGCCGATCTTGGCATGTCCTTCCTTCTCGTTCGCGATCTGCTTGGAGGTGGCCTGCTCGACCCATTTGCGCGGAATAAGCTGCTTGCCGTTCCACTTGCCTTTCTGCAAGTAGAGTTGTCCCAATTTGGCGATGTCTTCGGTGCGAAGGTAAAGACCGTACCCGCCCAGTGAGTTTCCTTCAGGACTGCTGTCCCAACGAGGAGCCTGAATTGCGAGCGGCTCGAAGAGTCGGGGCTTGAGGTATTCGAGCGCGGTCTGTCCGGTCACCTTCGTGATGATCGCAGACAGGACGTACGTCCCCATCGTGTTGTAGAGAAAATGGGTGCCCGGCGTGTAGACAACCGGCTGGGCAAGAAACTGCTTCACAGAGGGACCACCTTCCCTGCTGGGTTCAACCGCATCACCGCTGGACATGGTAAGCAAATCGCGTACCGTCATCGCCTTCAGATTGTCAGAAGGATTGACGGGTGCATCGCCGGGAAAGAACTTCAATACATGATCCTCAAGCTTCAGCTTGTGCTCATGGATAGCTAATCCCACAGCAGTAGAGGTGAAGCTCTTGCTTACCGAGTTCAAAATATGTGCCTTGTCGGCGGAACTGGGCTTCCACCAGCCCTCGGCGATGACCTTGCCGTGCCGGACAATCATGAAACTGTCGAAGGTGTTGACGTTCTTGTCTGCGGCTTGGACAAAGTCAATGATGGCTTGCGACGGAATACCCTCAGCCTCAGGCGCACTTCTCTGAAGTGGTCCGCTTTCAGCACACGCGCAGATGGCCGGGCCAAGCAGGACTATGATCGCTGCCGAAAAACGTGAGCTACTCAGGTTCATGATTCTCCTCATCTTTCCCTCTTCTCTCGGGTCGTTCATTCGGCTGAAAATACTCGATACGAGCCCGGGCTCACCGGCATTTCGAAGGCCGTTGCCCCGGCGTGCTCAATCCCGGTTAGCCATTGCCCGGACCGCAGATCGCGAAGCTTCGTGATGCGTTTGTCCGTGAGGACGACTGCCTTCGTGGGTTCCTCCCGGAAGGACTCTACTATGAATGTATGGTTGTCATAGACATACAAACTGATTTGGCTAGGGGCATCCAGCCTCACGAAAAGGTCTTTGGCAAGGACTTCGCGAATTCCATTCAATACGGGCTGTGGATAGCTGTATAGGTCCCCTACCGCATTCGGAACCGTCAAAACGTACATGAGCCCCTTCGAGTATTTCGTTTTGAGCAGGATGGGATCGCCGGATGTCCTGGACTCCGAGGTGTAAGCACTGATGACGGAGCCTGCATCGTTGGTGAAGAACGTGATTTGCGGAAGAAGAATTTCTGAGTCGGATCTGACTCCGACAAACCGCCGTTCGGACATGAACTCATGAGTAGAAACGGTGCGGCCGGTGTAAACCAAATCTGAGATATCCTCGATGCCCTTACCTTGTAGGGCTTTGAGGAGGCCCGAGGTAATTACTACGGTCTTTCCATCGGTCAACTGCTTCTTGATTTTGGAAACAATAGCCGGGTCGAAGCGCGCCTGTTCGGTCAGCAATATCGTCTGTGCATCGGTGGGGAATTCGGGGACGATATCCATCGGAATACCGATCATGCCCAGATAGCTTTGAAGATAATCTTCCCCTGACGAATGATAAGGCTTATAGCTCTTCAGGCCGACGGGATTGCCCAGTTTGCCGAGGAACTGGTCGACTGCTTCGAAGACCGGGCCGGCAATGCGTCCCAACCTTGAATCCGGCGCCATGGTCCCGTCGGCTTGCATCGATGGCTCGTACTGGGTGTAGATGGGCCATAGCGTGATCTCAGGCAGTTTGGCGAAGAGCGTGATCCAGAGCTGCTCGGCATAGCGATTAGGGATGTCACTGCCCCCTGCATCGACCCATCCTCCACGATTGTTGTGGTTGAGATTTGTGAGATATCGCGAGATCGAATATCCGTGATATTGCTGAATCTGCATCGGATTATTAACCGGATCGCGCGTCTCGGTGCCTGTGTAGATTCCATCGAAGTATTTCGGCTGGGTCTCGAGATTGAAGCCGGTCTCCTGGAAGTGGTCATACCACTGCGGATATTTGATGATGACCTTGACGTTTGGATTGACCGCTTTGGCAGCCGCGACCAATTCTCTTCCGACTCTGTCCATCAACGCCAGCCGATACTGGCTCCAGCTTTGATTGCCTTTAGCAGCTATCGCGTCGTCAGTCTTGCAGTTCGTGAAGCCCCAGTCATCAAAAAGAATCTCGTCGAAGCTTTTCGCGGTGAACTGGATGATCTCTTTCGCTTTCCGCCGTTGCGCGGGATCGGAATAGCAGAAGGTCACACCGTTGTGTTCATCGACCGTCCAGGTGATCCCTCCAGAGACCTTAAGCCCTTTGCTCTGAAAAAACTTCTTCCCTTTATCCAGACTCTCCTGATCGGCGATGATCATATCCCGGCTGGTCTCAAGATAAATCTTGTCGTATTTGACGTACTTTGACAGTGCTTGCCACCGACTGTCCAGATACGCAGGGTCATTCATCTGCACAACGTCGCGCACTGTAGCGTAAACGGCTACGTCGAAGTTTTTGTAGTTGTCCCCACTTGCGAAAGCCCAGCCCGCGATCAGTAGTGGAGCGCAGAGCGCCGCTTTCAGATGCCGGTTCATGGTCTCTCCTAAGCGTGCGACGTAATTAAAATAGCATCGACTACTCTGTCGAAATCACCAGTTCCTTACCTGTCTCAAGGTCTTTGTGATTCACAAAAAAGCCCTCAATATTCTTCCCATCGTAAGTGATCCTGATAATTCGATTGCCTGAGTTCTTCTTCAAAATCGTCAGGGTCTTGCCTTCATTCAACTGGAAGGCGGTCTTTTGGAAGAGTGGAACGGAGACGATGTAGTTCGGGTCAGCGGGTGAGTAGGGATAAAGTCCAATCGCATTGAAGACATACCAGGACGACATCTCACCGGCATCATCCATTCCCGACAAGGCAAGGCCATCATCGCCCATTCCGTAGAAGCGGCTCATGATGGTATTCAAGACGGCCTGAGACTTCTGTTGTTTCCCGACAAAATAGTAAAGATAGGGAAAGCTGTGGTCGGGCTGGTTTCCCTGGCAGTATTGCCCGATGAAGGAGTTGATGTTCTCGGCGATGTAATTCGGGTTCCAGGGAATCGTAAAGAGCGAGTCGAGATGCTGTTCGAAATCAGTCTTGCTCTTGTACAGGTCAATCAGTCCGGCGGTGTCGTGTGGGGCAAAAAAGGACGATTCCCAGGCGTTAGCTTCGCGGTACATGTATTCGTAGTAGGGGTACTGAGGATTGAAGTTCTTGACCCAGTCGCCGTTTTCCAGGCGGCCGCGCATCAACTCGGTCGATGGGTCGAACATGTTCTTGTAGTTCTGCGAGCGTTTCATCAACATCGCATAATTCGGCTCGTCTTTCAGTTCCTTCGCGAGCAGCGCGACCGCGTAGTCATCGTAAGAGTATTCGAGCGTCTTGGTAACTCCCGCTTTTCCCTTCGTTTCTACAACAGGATTGGCAACGTCGGGATCAGAGATAAAACCCTTGTCCATGTACTCGCGGATATAGGGCCTAGTCCCTCCTTCTACCGTGGCATTCCGCAATAGCAAGTTGTAGGCGCTGTGGATGTCGTACCCTCTTAGGCCACGGAGATACGATCCGGCGATGAATGGTGCGGCATGATCCCCGTGGAAGAAGGTCGGGATAAACCCGGTCTTCTCGCCGCGGTCGATCAGCGAGCGGATGACGTCGACGGTTACGTCCGGAGAGATCATACCCAGCAGCACCAGCTTGTTCCGGTAGTCGTCCCACAGAGAGGGTAGGGTATAGTACTGGAAATCCCTCTTGACGACGGCGCCTTTGACGTCAGTGTATTCGCCATTCGCATCGCTTCTGAGCGCTGGCCACAGAAACGAACGATAAAGGCAAGAGTAGAAGAGTTCCTTCTGGCGCTCTGTCCCACCTGAGACCTGGATCTTGGAGAGGAGCTTTTCCCAGGTTGCCGATGCATCGGCTTTTACCGTCTCAAAACTCCTGTCGCCGAGTTCTCTCTGCAGGTTTGCCTTGGCATTGTCGGTGCTCACGAACGACAGGCCGATCTTGATCTCTACCGGGCCGTTGCCGTTGGAGAAGTCGACCACTGGAAGCTCAGCTTTCTCGCCCTTCAGCCTTTCGATTCCTTGGAGCTTGTAGTTGGAAACGGCGTAGAAATAGACCTTCTCGCTGGCTAGCTGAAAGCCTCTGAAGGCATTGTCTCCATCCTGATCGATCTTCCAGTCCTTGACCCGTTCGTTTGAGACGGCGAGGTTTACTATCAATTTTTTACGCTGCGTGCTGTCTTTGTACGTGTAGCGGTGGTATCCGGTCCTGAGGGTAGAGGTCAGCTCGGCGTTGATGCCGTACCGTTCCAGATAGACCTGGTAGTAACCAGGATGGGCCGTTTCGTTCCTATGGCTGAAGGTCGAACCGAAGTCCGCAGGATTGACATCACCGCTTACCGGAAGGATGGGAATATTACACAGATTCCAATGGCCCTTATTGGTGTGGGCAAAGGCATAGATCGTCTTGTTTTCGTATTCGTATCCGGCGCCGCTGCCGAATTTGGTTATCGGGCTCAGCTGAACCATCGCGTTCGGGACTGAAGCTCCAGGAAAGACTAGACCGGCCCAGACGCGCCATGGCGGAGTAAATCCAATGTCTTCTGGATTGGTAAGCGGGGCGGTTCCGAGAAAAGTGTTGACGTAGTCCACAGGCTGCTTTTGCGCTTCTAGGCGAAGTGCCGTGAAGGCCAGAAATAGGGCCAACTTCAGGAGCTTCTCATTCATTGCGCGCGTCTTTCTGCGATTGAGATAGGTGAAGTATTTTGTGGCACGCGTTCTATGGTATCGTTTCCACTGTGGAGTCCATACTCACACTTGAAACTTCGTCTAGTCAAGAACAACATCTCGGTCGCGATGGTTGTCCGTAGGCTAATGGGCAGCTCCAAAGTAGCCTTGGAAACGAAGTAGGCTCCCTAGAGCCGCAAAGCGTTGATCCAAGACTTATGGTGGCTTTCGGTCCAGATCACGCTACACACGTTACCGGTGTCTGCTTTCCATCAGCACTGAACATTCATTGTTATCTTTCATTCTCGTGGGTTTGTAGCCTATGGCACACGCAAACGATCCTACTATCCACACGCGACAGGCGCCTTCGCCAGCCTCTGCATGGCTGATTTTGGGCCTGATTTTCATGGCCGTGCAGTTCGCCTCGTTGTTTACCCCGCCTCTCCTGGACGATGTGGACGCTTCGAACGCGCAGGTCGCCCAGCACATGGCTGAGAGCGGCGACTGGGTAACCATGAAGATCGATGGCATCCGCTATCTGGAAAAGCCGCCGCTGCCCTACTGGCTGGACGCTTCGTTCTACTGGATTTTCGGGCAGAACGTCTTCGCTACCCACTTGCCCAACGTCCTCGCCATGCTCGGCCTGGCGTGGCTGGCCTGGCTCTGGACCGTGCGCGGGTGGGGGGAAAGGGCAGGTCTCTACGCAGCGTTGGGGGTGCTCACTTCTATCGGACCTTTCATATATACGCGCTTTGCAATTCCCGAGGCTCTGCTCAGCTTCCTTTTGCTATACGCGCTGTGGAGCTTCATTACTGGCCTTGAAGACCGACGTTCCATTCAGTTCTACGGAATGTGGGTCGCGCTAGCTCTTGCAACGTTGACGAAGGGCCTGATCGCGCCTGTCTTCTTTGCAGCAGCGGTTCTCCCCCTGTCGCTTCTCAGCGGCCAATGGCGCCGCTGGCGCGAAATGAAGCCCGTCACAGGCTTCTTGCTCTACTTCGCGATTGCTGCGCCTTGGCACATCCTAGTCGGCCTAGCAAATCCTGACCGGGGCCATCCTGTCGGCAATTATCCGACATTCGGAAACGTCCGCGGTTTCTGGTACCTCTATTTCATGAACGAGCACACTCTCCCGTTGCTAGGCGGGCGCTTTCCGAACGATTACAACAAGATGCCTTTTGCGCTCTATTGGTTGGCGCATCTAGTGTGGCTTTTCCCCTGGAGCGTATTCCTTCCGGCGCTGCTCGTCATGGGCTGGCGTACCCGACATGGATGGATGCAACACTTGCACCGCGGCTCTAGCCAGACTGTCGATTTTTACATCGAACACGCCGCCCGCGAAGATGTGGCAAGCTATGTAGCCCGCCTCAAATTCCGTGTGCGCTCCGCATGGTTGCTCTCGCTCTTCGCCGGATTCACGCTGCTGTTTTTCGCCATCTCCACCAATCAGGAGTCCTACACCTTCCCCGCGTGGATCCCGCTACTGATGTTGATTGCAGGAGTGCTCGCAGGCATCGAAGAGCGCCGTGGTCCTGAAGGCCAAAGGCCACTGCTCTCACAGAAATGGCTTGATGGTGCCCAGGCATTGTTTTCCGTGGCAGGGATCCTAGCTGCAGCCGCCCTAGGCTGGGGTCTGTGGGAGTCGCGTAACCTCCCGTTCGTCCCTGACATCGGAACACTCCTCGCCCACCGCGACGTAGGCGGCTACACATTCTCGACGCCGCATTTGTTCGACTTGACCGGTCCATCGTTTGCGGCCTTGCGCCTACCGGCATCCATGGCAGCAATTGCCCTGCTCGTCGGCCCTGCCTTGGGCTGGATTCTGCGTGCCCGTGACAAGCACTTGCCGGCCACCCTCAGTGTCGCTCTCACATCCGCTGTCTTCCTCGTCGCCGCGCACATCGCCTTCGCGCGCTTCGAGCCCCTGTTGAGTTCAAGACAGCTCGCCGACACGATTGTAGCCAAGGGCTCGCCTTCCGACTCGTTAATCGTCTACCGCGATCAATCGGACGCTTCATCAGTTATTTTCTATACGTACAGCTTCCTACGAAAGCCAGCCTACATCGTTGTCGAACCCTGTTCTCCGGACCGTAACGGGTCTTCACTTCTCTGGGGTTCCTGCTATCCCGATGCACCGCATATCTTCTTGAGTGAAGATCAGCTCTCCAGGAATTGGGGCACCGGCGAACGGAAATGGCTCTTCGAACAAGACACTCGCCAGTCAAGGGCAGAGCAGCTTCTTGTTGGACGGCTCTACCCGGTCCAGTCCATCGCCGACAAGGCCCTCTGGACCGACCGGCCGTTGAAGTAGAACTTGACTCATGTCGAAGAATCTAGGGTTTGAGCTGCGCTACACTAACTCATACACTGGAACCAAAGATCGGGCACTCCACTGGTAGACCGGACTGAGAACGAAGCGGTTGCGGATATCGAAGAGGGCATTGCCCTTCTCGACTTGCGCAGCCTTGTCAACCGAGCCTCGATCACCAACGGTTGCCGCCAGAATCGAGCGTCGCTCACCGAGATTCAGGCCAGACAGCTCGACTTGTGAATGGCTCCGCCTGTACGCGGCCGTCGCATGCAGCTTGTGCCAGTCACGCAACTGCTGGCTTGCATGCAGAGAATCGTACCAGGAGTTTGCGGCTGAAAATGTCGGTCTCGTGTCCTGGGGCGACATTCGGAATGGGCCCTCCGTCGCAGCTTTTCATCTTTATTGGAAAGCCTCGCGGTGCTCGGCTATCCATTCCGCATAACTCATCGGTGGTCGCCCCAATAGCCTTTCGACTGTATCGGACGACGGCCCCGCTCGCTCGATATGGTCAGCAAGATAGCCAAGCATTCTATCAGGAATTTCAGGCGGAATGCCTCGCGAGATCATGGCCTCCCGGACTTCTTCTGGCGAAATCTCTTGCCAAGCAACCTGTTTTCCGATGATGTCGCCAATAATTTGCACCTTATCGCGTTGTGAGAGCGATTCTGGCCCACTAAGAACATACGAACAACCAGAATGATCATCGTCCAAAAGAGTTTCAGCGCTCACGGCGGCAACATCTCGATCATGAATTGTAGATGTGGTCGCGTCTCCGTAGGCTCCTCGAACGACGGTGGTAGAGCGGATCTGAGGAGCCCAGGCAATCGCATTGGAACTGAAATCTGTGCAGCGCAAGATGGTCCAACTCAAGCTCGATGCCCTGACCGCATCTTCGATTGTCTCGAATGTTTTGGCGAAGCGACGGTATCCGCCGCCGAACTGTACTGTAACCGCTGAGAGAAGGGTCACTCGCCGGGCTCCCCGATCAACAGCCGACGCCAGCAACTCCTTCGCCACCTCTCCTGGATGTTGGTCCCCCATAGCACGTGGACATATGAATAAGGCTTCTATCTGATCAACTGGGAGGTCGGGCATCTGAGGCCGTGAGGGATTCCACGGTACAGCGTGAACGCCGGAAGGAACTTGGGCCATTGTCGGATTGCGCGTGAGCGCTGCTACTTCTTTTCCTTGCTTGCGCAACATGCCTACGATTTCTGTCCCAATCTTGCCTGTTGCCCCTGATACCACAATCATTCTTGACCTCCGTCGTGTCGCGTCCGATGGAAAGAAGACAAGCGAGGACGCCATTTCGTGACAAAGGGCCACAGTCCAAGACACGTAGCGCGCACTGCGATGGCGCTACGGTAGGAGTTAATAGCTCACGCCTACTAATTTCCGAATCACGGTGTTGTCTGAGGCGGCTTGGACGAAGTATTCCGCCACGTCAGGGCGCCCAATTTTAAAGCCCATGCGAGGAAGATGCCCGAGCCGTACCCGGTATTTTCCGGTGAACGTTGTGTCAGTAAGCTGTGGGGGACGAACGATCGTCCAGTCTAGACCGCTCACTTCGAAGATACCTTCCAGCGCAGCCGAGTCAGCTACTACAGTTGGAAAGAACAGCTTTCCGATCAAGTATGTAGGAGGGATGATGGAATCCTTGAAAAGGAACGCCGTGGAGATGATGACCGCCCGTCGTAGGCCTGCATCGCTCATCGCACCAGTCAAAACGGTTGCAAACTCTTCGAGTAGATGGGCGTCAGCTTTTGCGATAGGCACTCGCGGACCAAATCCGGAGAGAACCGCATCCTGACCTTGGAGGATCTCAGCCAACGCATTACGATTCAGCAGATCGCCCTTCTTGATCGCAATTCGACCGCGGAATTCCTCCAGTCGATTTGGATCTCGGACAAATGCAGTGACGGAATGACCGTGTACGAGCGAGCGCCGAACGAGCTCGAGTCCCGTTCCGCCCGTTGCTCCAAGGATGATCAAATTCATGCAACCCTCCGTAATTGATAATGCTTTCGTACAGATCCCAAATGCGAAAGCAGCAATCGTCATCGGACTTAAGCGTGGGTCAGAGCACGACCCGACGAGAGGCAGGCCACGTTTGACAAGGAATCGCGTACCCAGTCAAGCATCAACCATGCACACAAGACCAAAGAGGCCACCGTTTTGTGACATCGTAATCTAGGCCAGGGCGTCCGGTAGATCGGCAACATGGAGCAGCTTTTCTGGGTTGGTGACGATGTAGATCGTCTGAATTTTGCCCTCCGACAGATCGATCGTGAGAACGGAATGCGGCTTCCCATCGAGGTAATTGACAAGTCCCGGTTCCCCGTTGATCAGAACGAGTCGCCTTATAAGATTCTCCGGTACGAGCTTCTTGAAGCCGCCAAGTATGCCGCGGGCCACATTGTTCGAGCCTTGTACAATGTTCGGCACCGCAATTGCCTTGCCCCCGCCATCGGAGTGCAGCACAACATCCTCTGCCAATAAAGCAACCAGGCCTTCCATCTCACCGGTGCGGACGGCACCGAGAAACCGCTCGAAGAGGTCATTCTGCTGATGTGCGGAAGTTGCGAATCGCGGGCGCAAAGCGCTGACGTGCTGGCGCGCGCGCCGGAGGATTTGGCGACAGTTCGCTTCGGTCTGGCCAAGAATCGACGCAATCTCCACATACTCATACTCGAAGACCTCACGGAGCAGGAAAACAGCGCGCTCGACGGGGGTAAGCCGTTCTAAGAGGACCAGGAAGGCCATCGAAAGTGATTCGTCGACTTTAATGACCCCGAACGGATCGCTGGCTGGGTCCGTGACAATCGGCTCCGGCAGCCACTGGCCGACGTACTCTTCGCGCTGTACACGAGCCGACTGCAATTGATTGATGCATAATCGGCTCACGATTGTTGCGAGAAATGCTCGGGGAGAGCGCACGTTCTCATCGCCCGATTGTTGCCAGCGAATAAATGTCTCCTGTAGCATGTCCTCCGCATCTGCCACACTCCCCAGCATGCGGTAGGCAATGGAAAACAGCAGACTGCGGTACTGGTCGAACGTCGCGAGACGAATGGAGTTCGCTGCACTCGTCGTGTTTTCCTCATCAATGCTGCGAGTATCATTTGCACTTTCCATCGCAACCTCACTCAAAACAAGAGAATGGATGAGCCGAGGAGCAGAACGGCTCTCTTAATATCCGGCCACAAAGCCTCCTAAACACGGCCAGGCCAGGCTCCCACGAGAATACGGTCTCGCCATATAAGACCAACGACCCGAAGAATTTGTGACAACCTGCTCATTCCTTCAGACAAAGGCTACCGTCGAGCAATTGTGAGGCGCAGTTCTGGTCTGTCCAATGAATCCCTCGCAAGCTGTCACAGCGCAGATACCTCGCCGGTCTTTAGGGTAGTCCACCAGCAAAGCGACAGAACTGGCACGGGCAACCGGAAAGGGTATGCGAGATGCGATTGCTGTTGATGCTACGGAGCATCCTGATACTGAATGTTCTGGCGATGCTACTCCAGGCCTTGTTCGCTGGAAGGATGCTTGGCGGAGACGATCAGTCGGCCAACCTCCACGAACTCACAGCAAAGGTGCTGGTGCTTTTGACCGTCTCTCAAATCCTCGTGGCGATTTTGTTGCGGCTCAGAAGAGGCTGTCTGATGTGGGTTCCGGTTGCCAGTGGAGTGCTCCTTGCTGCGGAGGTAATTGAGTTCGCGTTGGGGCACTTTCATAGCGTGGCGTTGCATGTTCCTCTTGGTCTCGCGATCTTCGGAGGTGCAATAGTTCAATTGCTCTGGTCACTACAAGAAGCGCGCCAACGCTCGGAGCTGGGCTTATGAATTGGAGCCGACGCGATCTTCTAAGAGTTGGAACGGGCTCTGCCGCTTTGCACGCTCTTTGGCTGCCGGGGATCATTGGCTGTAACTCCGGCAAACCTCTGCCTAAGCTGTTGTCGAGCAACTTGCCACTGCCGGAGAAATATCGGGTTGAACTTCCTCGTCTTCCGGTACTTAGGCCGAGTTCAACCGAAGGAGATGAAGATCGCTACACTCTCAAGGCGGTCGCAGCAAATGCAAAGATAATCCCTGGATTGAACACATTGATCTGGGGTTTCAATGGAGCCTTCCCCGGGCCAACAATTGAAGCGCGTAGGGGTCGACGCTTGGCACTGACGATCGACAATGGTCTCGCCGTCCCAATCGTCAATCATTTGCATGGCGGCAGGACGCCACCATCAAGCGATGGCTACCCCACGGATCTCATCTTGCCCACGCAAGGTTGGCCTTTGGGACACGCGCATGATCGCCTGGCAAGCATCACTACAGAAACGCGTGAGTACCTCTGTCCCAACGAACAACGGGCCGCAACCCTCTGGTATCACGACCATCGCATGGACTTTACGGGGCCGCAGCTGTGGCGCGGGCTTGCGGGATTTTACATCCTTCGCGATGAAGAGGAAGCACGGCTACCGTTGCCAGCTGGGGATAAAGAACTTGCGCTAATGATATGCGACCGTTCTTTCGATGCCGACGGCTCACTGCTTTACCCATCAACTGACGCGTCTCTGGCACGAACTCCAGGTGTCCGCCAAGAATACATGGGAGGTGTTCTCGGGGACGTGATGCTTGTCAATGGTGCGCCGTGGCCCCGGCTTGAGGTAGGAAACACGCGGTATAGACTTCGCATTCTCAATGCCTCTAACGCAAGGCATTTGGAGATTTCGGTCGATCCCAATCCAAGGAACGGTCCTCCGTTGCTGCAAATCGGGAGCGATGGAGGGCTGTTGGAGCGGCCGGTAGCTCTTCAGACGCTGCCTATCGCTCCTGCTGAGAGGTTCGACATCATCCTTGACCTTTCGCAGTACGCTATTGGGAGCAGTGTTTTTCTGACGAACGAAAAGGCCCATGATGGCACCGCAGAAATCATGCGCTTCGACATCGTCCGACAAGAGAAGGACGAAAGCTCAGTCTCCGACAGGCTGTCCGACTTGGAACGCTTGGATATCCAGGATGCCGTCGCAACTCGCTTGTTCGACTTCTCCTACGGGGGAGGGGAACAAGGTTGGACTATCAATGGCAGGCGATTCGATCCGGAGCGGATGGACGCCCGTCCAAAGCTTGGATCCACAGAAATATGGAAGCTTCGCTCCGATATGCACCACCCCTTGCATCTTCACCTGGCGCACTTTCAAGTATTGGGCCATGCTGGCCGTCCTCGAATCTACGAAGCGGGCTGGAAGGATACCATCAATATGTTTGCCGGCCAGACAGCGAGCGTCCTGGTCAAGTTCAACGGATACCGGGGCAGATATGTTTTCCACTGCCACAACCTGGAACATGAGGACATGGCGATGATGGGTAACTTCGAGGTGATATAGATACGATTTTAGGATAGAGAGGAAAAAATCGGTAAGACTTCTCTTCGCTTGGTGGCCAGATGTACCACGGTTCGTCTGCAAAAGAATGAAGCTCTTTTCCGTTCTGTAAGTGGAGGAGATGCCGAGCCGGTGCTCGCCGGATTGGGAACTGGCTTCGTACATTTCTTTCCCGGCGACCATGCGCTTGGAGGCACACGGCGTATGGAATGAATCTCCTTCGAAATGGCCTCGCCACACAATGAAGTTCCGAGGCTCCAGGGTATCCGTCCAACGATGTTACCACTCGCCGCACTGGCGATTAAAAGCAAGTAAGCCAAGCCCCTTGATCTGCGATCAACAATAGGGACCCTCAAGACTCTGAGCGCCTTTGTTCGCCGTGCCGATGAAGGGATACTCTCCCGGATATTGGTCAAGTCGAGCATTCTGCTTGCAGCGTCACACAGCAACGCACCCGCTGTGCTGAAGGAAGCCGCGACAGCGTATAAGGTGGATACGGAGGCCATCACCGCCAAGGTCAAACAGGAGTTCGCCGCTAAGGAAAAGGCGAAAAAGACTCCCGAACCAGCAGCAAAGACAGTCAAGAAAGCCGCGTAGGCCGTTGCTTCATTGCGAGGGGCGGCGAACCTGTCGCCCCACCTTTATGCGCCGAAAACGGCGGCAGGGGGAACACGTGCCGTTTTCCCCCTGCACCCTCATTCGCTTTACTCCGGCCTCCCCTCGCCGGCATCTTGTCAGCAATCCCGCCACCTTTAGGACGATCAGTGAGTTTTCGCAACAGGCTCGGTCGTCTTCCTGATCCCCTGTGCCGACCAATTCATTCTGATGAGAATCGGTTTCTTGTAATTGATGTCCTAGATCGGGCGTCCAAGTCGGCCAAAGGCGTGTGGAGGCTTCGCCCGGAGCGTCACGCCCGTGTTTTGTTCGCCACGAGAGGCATATAGAAGCTTACGAACGCGGCCGCAAAGAGGCCTAAAATAATCCCCAGCCAGATTGCGTGAAGTTCGAGGGAGTCAGAGGGAGGCCTACAAACGACTATGAAGTAGGTCTGCATCCAGATCAATAAGCTGGTTAGGAGCCCTGGCGAATACTCCCGGAAGTGAATGGACCACCAGACATGCCAGACGGCATTGAAGAACCTTTCGATGGCCCAGGCTAGGGGCAGCCATAAAGCTGCTCGCCCAATGCGGTCGTAGAGGAGAATGCTCGCGAACATCAGTAGCAGATACCCAGTGTTGAGCCAAAAGAACTTGCGCCAAGAATACTTCGGCCACCAATGCTCGCGAACCTTCTCCACGAAGCTGCCACCCAGCAACGACTCGTCGATAATGTGGACAACGTAAGCGACCAGCATGAACCAGAAGGAGTAAACCAGCGGTACAGACGTCATGTAGTTCTCCTGTTGTTTCAACAGACGTTTTCTCTTGGGTGCATCTTCGATCTAGCGCTGAATTGATTCGCAAGTTTGCGCACAACTGGGGAGCAGGTATCGGCGGCGGCGAAACCGACCCCATTCCCGTCGAACAACATCCCAGCGCAAGTATTGATCTCGACTGCTTTCAATTCATCGACCCTCGCGTCAATAATGAGTATACTCATTATTGAACGGAATCCGAGATTCAAGATTTATTCCTGTCCAAGCTCAACAAGCGCAAGATCATAATGCAAATCCAAATGGATTAACACGTCGAATGGAGCGCTTTGCGACAGATCTGATGAGTGTAGGGTTTAGCGGGACGTTCGCGGATTGTAAGGCTCAAGTGTGTGCGATCACACGCGTAATCGGAAACCGGGAAGATCTGGTCAAGCTATCGGACGGCTATGAGCATTGCGCCAGCCGCTCTTATGCAGATCAATTAGAACGGCGACTGTCTTCGGCGTAACGACCGGACTCGTAAATCGCTAAAACGATGTTTTTACCTCAACTCGTACTTACAAGCTGCGGACGATCCGCTTTTTATGACAGCAATTTATTTCACTGCGTGGTCTGTCGAAAATGGCCATATCCGGCGTTTACACTAAGACCACTGGAAATTGCTATGAAGCGCGTAGCTGGAACGTTCATTCCCCCTTTGGCTATCAATCGCAGTGGTGGTGCTCCGATGCACCGTCAGATTTTCGATTGGTTTCAAAACGCCATCGCAGAGGGTAGACTCCGGCCCGGCTGTCGCGTTCCGTCAAGCAGAGGTTTAGCCGGAGAGCTCGGAACCTCTCGTATCCCGGTCGTAAACGCGTACGAGCAATTGCACGCAGAGGGATACTTCGAAACCTTTGCCGGAGTCGGTACGCGAGTAGCGAGATCTATTCCGAGCGGATCGTTTTCGCAGGGAAAGGGGGGAGCACCTAAAACAGCTGGACGGTATGCCAGCATCCCCGTTCCAAGAGATCTCTCCACTCGTGGCCTTTCCTGGGCGGCAGGCCGCTCCTGCCCGTGGCTGGAAACGACAGGTCCCTTTCGAGTGAGCCTGCCAGCGCTCGACCACTTCCCGGTGAACATTTGGTCAAAGTTGGTGTCACGGCATACCAAGGCTGTCACGCGTTCGATGCTGGCCTACGGCGCTGCGATCGGATACCAACCATTGCGTGAGGCCATAGCCGAGTATGTCAGCGCAGCGAGAGGCGTGCGATGCGTAGCCGCTCAGGTTCTGGTGACGACCGGGTCGCAGCAGGGACTACAGATTGCCTCTCAGGTGCTGCTGAACCCAAGAGATCAGGTGTGCATGGAAGACCCCGGATACCCTGGCGCCCGGCAGGCTTTTGAGATAACTGGCGCGGAAATCGTACCCATCAGAGTCGATGCTCAAGGGATCAGTGTTTCAGAGCTGAGCCGTCGCGGGCAACGCGCAAAAGCTGTTTATGTCACTCCCTCACATCAATATCCGATGGGAATGTCGATGAGTGCGGCGCGGCGCATGGAGCTATTGGCGTGGGCCGCCAGGAACGGCACGTGGATCATCGAGGACGACTACGATAGCGAGTATCGCTACGACAGCAGACCGATCGCAGCCCTGCAAGGCCTCGACAGGAACGAACGTGTCCTCTACATGGGAACTTTCAGCAAGGTAATGTTTCCCTCTTTGCGCCTTGGGTACCTCGTGTTGCCGCTGGATCTAGTCGAGGCTTGTTCTGCGGCTAAAGACGCGTTGGACATATTTTCGCCTGCGCTGAATCAAGCGGTAATGGCTGAGTTCATTCGTGACGGGCATTTCGCGCGCCACCTGCGTCGGATGCGCATGCTCTACATGGAAAGAAGAAAGGCGCTGGTAAGCGCTCTAAATTCCCGATTGCGCGACTCTCTCGAGATTGTCGGGGCTGAAGCCGGCTTGCATCTTCTAGCTTTGCTGCGTTTGTCGGTGGATGATGATGCTCTGGCAAGAGAGGCCGCTCTAAGAGGGCTCTCGGTCATGCCGCTGTCGTCCTGTCGCATTGTTTCAGACCCGCAGGGTGGATTGGTCCTGGGCTACGGCGGTCTGGAGGCGCGGAAAGCGTCGGAAGGTGTTCGCAAGTTGCATGAGTGCCTGAGCAAAATCCAGGGCGGCAAGACAGTCCGCCATTGGCAGTGAAGAGCCAGCGCAGAAAGTTTAACCAGAGAACGATGGTCCTTCCGAATAGAGGAAAGTGGATATAGTCGGGGCTGCTCGACCTTGGCAGGATTGTGCTTGCAAGTCTTTGCGGGAGCGAATGATCGAATCTATGCAGATTTCATGCGTTTTGCTTTGTCTACTCGTTAGCGTGTCTACCAGTCTTTTAGCGCAAAGCCAGGCACCTCCCTCGCCGGCATCCGTGACCGCTTCGCACGATGGAGAGCACGACTTCGACTTCGAAATCGGAGTTTGGAAAACACACCTGAAGATTTTGCGGCATACACCGGCTGGAGGCTCTACCTGGGTCGAGTACCAAGGGACGAGTGTCGTGCATAGCATCTGGGGAGGACGCGCAAACATGGTGGAACTCGCCGTAGACGGGCCGACGGGGCACATCGACGCTTTGAACCTCCACCTCTACAATCCCACTTCACATCAGTGGAGCCTCAACTTTGCGAATGTCGCGGGAGGCACGCTAAGCACGCCTACGGTAGGAGAGTTCAAGAACGGCCGCGGTGAGTTCTACGACCAGGAAGCTGTGAAAGGTCGCATGATTCTGGTACGTAACGTCTGGTCAGATATCACTGCGACGAGTTGTCATTTCGAGCAGGCCTTCTCCGACGATGGTGGCAAGACCTGGGAAACGAATTGGATTGCTGACGACACACGAGATCCGGGCGCCGCTACGAAGATGGCTACCTGGTAGTGGCGCTCGTCCCAATTCGAAAGATTCGTATCGAGCGTGTATTGACCTGAACCGTGCTTCCGTTCTTACCAGGAGTTCTTGATGGACAAGAGATCGCGGGCGCGACTAAAGCGGCTTCCGCATAGGGGGCGATACGATGAAGCTGCACTTCACGAAGTTTTGGATGCCGGCTTTCTCGCGCACATGGGCTTCCTAGTTGATCATCACCCTTTTGTCATACCCACGCTTTATGGGCGTCAGAATAACGCGCTTTTTCTGCATGGATCTGCAGCGAGTCGTATGGTGAGAGCACTTGCGGTCGGCGTGCCTGTTTGCGCCACGGTAACTCTGGTGGACGGCTTGGTCCTGGCTCGGTCTGCCTTCAACCATTCGATGAACTACAGGTCCGCGGTCGTCTTTGGAACTGCTCACCTTCTGGAGGGCGAGGATAAATTGTCCGGGCTGAAGGTTATTTCAGAGCACCTCGTCGCGGGAAGATGGCAAGACGTTCGACCGCCAAGCCGAAAAGAGCTAAAAGCGACCTCGGTCCTTCGGATGACGATCGAGGAAGCGTCCGTCAAGGTGAGGCAAGGACCAGTTCTGGATGACGAGGCCGACTACTCTTTGCCTTATTGGGCAGGAGTAGTACCCCTTAAGATCAATTGGAGTAAACCGATTGGCGACTCACGTCTTAAACCAGAGACACCCCTGCCCGCCTACTTGAAGAGTTTCGTGGAAATCTCGGCGAATGATGCGGAACGCTCAGAGGAAAGGAATCGATGAAACATTTCGCAATGCGCGCCTGTACGGCAATTTCTATTCTAGTCGTATCGATTCGGGCATTGCGCGCGTTTGCCGCGCACTCTCGTTTCCAAACAGTGAGGGACGCTCAAGCTTGCAAAAAGCCGATCTCGGTGAGGGTCCGAGAATCAAAACAGATGCAGTCGCATGCAAAGATTCGGACAACTGGTTGTCGTACAGTGAGCTTGCAACGATCCTGGACGGGAAGCGACTGTCCTGTAGAGGCCCACAGAACGGCGAACTCCGCACCCTGGTTAATATGCCCGACGCCTTGGCTGCTTTACCACGGTGGACGATTCCGGCCACTCCATTTATCCCTACGGCTCAAGCACAGAAAATTGGTTTTGGGCACCCCAGACGGCATAACCTTTACTTACCGAGTGGTCGGTATGAACAAAGACCGCTCTGAGTTTCAGTAGATCCTGGTGTACGACCCTACAAAGTGAGCGTCTGCTCTGTTGCTAGTGCCGATGCATCCTTAGTTGCGGGGCTGGTAACGACGAACTTCTTGACGGAGGCGCGATCTCCTTGCGAAGAAAAACTGTCGCCTGTGGGTTGTCATTGTAGCGATCACATGAAACGTAGCCACGTCTCCGGTAGATAGTGATGGCAACCTTCAAGTCGTCAAAGCTATCTAGGTATATCCAACGCAGACCGTTGCTTCGGGCGAAGTCCTCTTGTGCGTCCAAAAGCTTGTTTGCAATTCGATGACCCCGAGCTGCTGGCTGAACATAGAGACGCTTGCATTCCCCTGAAAGCGGTATGGAGTCCAAGGCTTTGAGCACAACACAGCCCACAGGCTTCTCTCCTAAATAGGCAAGCCACGCCCCAGAATGGGGAGCGTCAAGAATTTTCTGAATCGTCGCAGGAGTGTCTCGCTGCATTACCGCTACCGCATCGTAATACTCCTCCAACAATCCCAGCACTTCGGCGGTGGCCATGGAAAGACGAACGATGCGAACGGAAGGCTCCTTGGGTTCGCTCAGGATGGCATGGATCTTCGAAAGCGACTCGAGGAGGGCCTCGCGCTCGGCTGAGCTGATGTTAGACAGCAGTATTCTAATCTGCTTTGCGGACTGTTCGTTTAGCCAAGCTACAGCACCTTCTCCGGCGGGCGAGAGCGTAAGCAATTTTTCACGACGATCTCGCTTCGAGGGCATCTGCCACACCAGCTTGCGCTTAGATAAGAGTGCCAGGCAGCGACTGAGATATCCGCCGTTGAGGTCAAGGGAGTGACACAAGGACGAAGCCGTCAATTCGCGGTTCGCTCCGATTTCATACATAATGCGTGCTTCCGTGAGCGAAAACTCGCTGTCCAGATGCCGCTTACGCAATAGACCCAGTCGCGCCGTGTAGAAGCGGTTGAACTCCCGCACCGCACGGATGTCTTCCTCTTCTGTAGCCGTCCCGGTCCCCATGAGAGCAGTTAATCACAGATAGTTGCTAAAAGCAACTATCTCCAGCCAGTCCCTCCAATCGCTCCCACAAGAGCTGAAACTTCGGTTCGTGAATATTCGGCAGACAACAGCCACTTCATATTTGAAATTCATTCGAAGAGCAGGAGTGCTCGCACAGCATCAGCGGCAAATCACTCGGAGCACCAAGGCTGCAATCGCCAGAACAAGCCATATTAACGGAAACGGCAGATGTGAGTACCAATGCACGCGTAACGTAAAGGCAATGGCGCCGACAAAGAAGGCGATAAGGCCCCACGCCGCCGCAATTCCGACGACGGGGACCGCGATGCCGAATAATAAGCCGATCGCCCCAGCGGTTTTCAATATGCCAAGCTGGGATAGACGAGAGCGCGGTATTTTTAAGGTGTCCATGTTCGCTTCAACCCAAGCGACGCGCCGGAAATCGTTACTTGCGGCATAGAGATTTGCCGCCGCAGTCAAAAGCGTTACCACAATATACGCGATGAACAAGGCTGTTTCGTCCTTTCGCAAGCTTGATGAGCAGACTTCACTGTCGAGGTTGATAGATGCCAACAACTTTCCACTCTTCTCGAACGGGTGGGGATGCGACCCAACCGAGTAAGTTGTTCAGGAATTCTTTTCCTGCCTCCATACTTGGCAGGGGATTCTCCACTCCATCTTCAAGCTCAAGCAGACCGACGAAACTTGCGCGATCCGGTAGAGCAGACCATAGGTACCGAATACCTTTCGGTTTTTCCTGCGACAACGCGAGTAAGAGTTTGTCGCGAGCCTCTGTGAACGCTTCTATAGCGTCCTCTTTGATTTGGAACCGGGCCATGAGCATCCGCATGAATGATTTCCTCCTGATTTGTATAACGAACGCGCGGACCCAAAGGCGATCCTGTCACCTCAGTCCGATTGCATTCGTCAACATCATGACGAAGGCAAGGCGGTCAAGGTGACCATGAGCACATACGATTGGCTTACCGAACAATTCGAATTTCACCGAAGCCATCTCCGGGCGCTGGCCTATCGAATGCTGGGTTCGTTGGAGGAGGCGGAGGATGCCGTTCAGGAAGCGTGGCTGCGTCTCAATCGCCTGGATGCGGCCACGATCGCAAATCTTGGAGGGTGGCTAACCACCGTAACATCTCGTATATGCCTGGATGTACTGCGCTCTCGAAAGTCGCGCCCGGAGGAAAGCCTCGAACCCACCATTCCACAGATCAAGGCAGATCTGAACAACTGGATCGATCCCGAGCAAGAAGCTCTCATGGCGGAGTCGGTGGGAATCGCATTGCTGGTTGTGCTGGATTCGCTTTCTCCCGCCGAACGTCTGGCATTTGTGCTTCACGATGTCTTTGACATGCCGTTCGATGAAATCGCTCGGATCGTGGACCGAACACCGCAAGCGGCAAAGAAACTCGCCAGCCGCGCCCGCTGCCGTGTTCGGGGCAAGAGGCCCGGAAACCCCGTGGATCAAACAAATCGGCGGAAGACGGTAGAGGCTTTTCTCGCGGCATCACGCTCCGGAGACATGCAGGCGCTTATCGCGGTGCTCGATCCCGAAGTGGTTCGGAAGGCAGATCCCAGCGCATTGCCGGCGGGAGCTGACTTGGTAGTCCGTGGTGCAGAGAGGGTTGCACGCGAAACGGTGACGAATGCTCAGCTCGCTCACTATGCCCGCGTTGTCCTCGTAGATAGCGCTCCAGGGATCATTGTCATCCTTCGTCGTCGGCTGCGAATCGCCATCAAATTGAGAGTGAAGGATGAACACATTTCGCAAATCGACGTCATTGCCGACCCAGCACGTCTGCGCCGAATCGAGATCGCCGTTTTCGAATAGCTCCCAAGTGATGGATTGCATGGTTAACGGAAAGGTTATGGAGGTAAGATGGCGGTCTATCTGATTTCGGACGTGATAGTGCATGACAACGACGCCGTAGAGAAATACCGAGAACTTGCCGCAGACTCGATTGAGAAATGGGGCGGTAGATATCTTGTGCGCGGGGGTGCGATCAATGTTCTGGAAGGCGATCGGCATCCCACTACGCTCATTGTTGTAGAGTTTCCAAGCAAAAGGATTGCAGAAGAATGGTACCGGTCTTCAGACTACGCAAAAGCTCTTGAATTCCGCCACCATGCGCTGAGCAGAAGTCTGATCCTCGTCGAAGGCTTGGGATGACTGCGGCGTTCACGAGTCGGCTCTAGGTAGAGCGATGCCATCTCATGCCACGCAGATTGCAGCAACACGCTTTGGGTCTGCTTGAGTGTTGTATACAGCAGACTTTCTGCGACGTGCAGGGCGAGCGTTGCATGGAACATCGTGTAGAGATGCGGCGCACCGACAGAAGGAGACGGTCGTATCGATCTTGCGTGTTTGCGCGCTTGGCCGCATCTCGACTGTTGCAAATGTTTTATTCGGAGAGGGCTCTCTGAAGAGGCCAACTGGACCGGGGGCGCTTTGGGTGAAGTCAGTCAATCATGTGCGGGGTGAGCCTTGGATTTGCTGCCACAGAATCAAAGGGATGATTCTCTCGAAGGCGACTCGGTGAGCAAAGGATTCAAATCCCACGCCTACAGCCACGTATGAGTTCTGATGGTTAGTGTGCGTTGTCTGCATAACAGGACTGGCGGTCCAAGCAAGATAAGTCAGAAGCGAGTATTCTCGGTGTGAAGCGATGGCGAAGGACTGTGATCGCGGCGCTCAAGGAGCCGGTCGACGCTGATCAAGGAGGCATCTGTGGCGGAGACCAGCCAAGCACCCGATGCAAGCACAAATACGGCATAAAAGAACTGAGATTCAATAAGGCCCGAAGCGATCATCGCAGTGCCAAAAAGACATAGCAGCACGGCCGCTCCTGCAGCGGTCAGACGGATGCGAATTCCCAGTAGAAGCGCTATGGCAAGCATTGACTCGAAAATCGTTGCAAGCACAGCAAGAAAAGGGGCAACGCTTGCTGGTAGAAAGGCATTGACCTGATGAGTGTAAGAGACGAAATGCGCGAAGTTTCCCCATGTGACGCCATTTCCTGGCGGCCCAAGCCAGCCGAAGCGATCCGCCACTGACAATCCGAACTCCGCGCTAACGACGAGCCGCATGAGCGTTGTAATCCAGCGAACCCGATCACGAGCTATTGCGAGCAGCCCGAATAGAAGTGTGAGAATCATGGGAGGCAACAAGTGTTGCCATGAGGTGTGACTGACCAGGAAGGCTACTATCAGATAGACCGCTTCGATTGTCAGGTTGATCCACAGCGCAAGTAGCGCCATCTGCTTTTGATTTTCCCTGCGTTCCCATTTCAACATTGAGGCATCTCCCCGGCTGAAATGACTTCTGTCTTGTCGCCAAACATTTGTGTGCGACATGCATAAAGAGCGCCCAACAGGGCGCCGGCGACAACAGCAAATAAAGTATCGGCTGCAATCGCCTGATGTGAGTGACCACCATCGCGCAGGTGACTCGCTAGGTGGAGCACGCTGCCAAGCGCAGCGACCATTAGAATGGGTTGCGCCAAGCGCCTAAGCCAACCAGCCCAGATCAGGAAGATTCCTAACGGCAAGATGAAACTTCCGAGATCTACTGAATAATGTTCGTTGTAAAGACCGATGGGAGCTATGTTTTGGAAGAAAAAGGCAGGGGCAAAAAAGAGAAGCATTCCTATTACGGCATAGAAGGTTCCGCACGAAAAACAAACGACGCTCGCGAATCTATTCATCTTCGGCCCTCGAAAGCAGCATTACGAGGGTACGAACATGCTTCTTTCTTCGCTTGATCTCGGCAGGTTCAAACTGCCGGACCTGGAATGGATACAGACACACGCTGACGACACTTAAGAGAACGTCGTAGACCTCGGCGCTATTGCGCACACCGCTGCCATTGTGCGACCCCGATAAGATCCTTTTTGCGAGCGTTGCAAGCACTTCATCGAACAATTGCTTTGGGATATGTGTTGCGCTAGAAGCTCCGTTTCTCGAAGCGTTCTCTAAGGCATTCCACTGTAGAAGTCGAATAACGCTTGGATGTGCGGCAAGGTAATCGATATAGCAGTCGGTCAACTTCGCAAGAACTTCGAATGGAGCGCTTCCTTCCGAACTCTCTATAACCTTGCTGAGCGCGCTGCGCAAATCCGTAGCCGCCTCCTCAAGCACAGCTCTGTAAAGTTTGTCCTTGTTTGAGAATAAGTAGGATGGCAGGCCACGTGATACGCCTGCTCGCTCGCCGATCTCTGCGAGGGATGCGCCGTCCGGTCCAAGTTCTGCAAACAGTTCTTCGCCGGCCTTGAGAATAGCCGCTCGAGATCTTTCTGCGCTGCGTAAAGGTTTCAACTCAGGCTGAACCATAACTTGTTTGTCATTCAGCAAGCTAACAGGATTATAATGCATTGTCAAACGAAGTCGCACCGGGCTCCGGCGGGCGGGCTTCCAATAGACCCGTGGCAGCTGTTTTTGGCTCTCCGTCTCTTTCAAACGCAATGAGGAGACACCGACCTGACCGAATCATTCCTTTAGGTCGAGTACGAACTGATGATCGGCGAGGATACATTAGCTCCTCCTGAACCTGCTGGCCGTGGTTATAGGCCGCTCACGAGAAGTGGCTATTGTTGAACCCGGTATACGCTCCAGACTACGTGAGGAAGTGAGCGACGACGCGGTCAACTTCCATCTACCCAATCCTATGCAAATGAACTTTCGTCGACCAACCACGGACTGTTATTTCGCTGTATATAGCTCAATGACACAAAGGAGCAGTTTTGACGAGTCGAACCCATACGATGGCGGTGCTTCACAAGACGACGTTGATTGTTTCGATTTGCATTCTTGCGAACAAACCGCAGCAGTTGAAGGCGCAGATCGACGATTGGTTTAATGGAGTCCACACCTCGCCCCGAGCCTCTACTCTGATTGCAGGTGACACAATTCTCATCGTCGATACCGAAAATGACACTGGTGAAGACATCTTCGACGACTCGCTGAAACAGGCCCTGGTCATCGAGTTGGAGCAGTCACCATTCTTCAACCTTCTCCCAGAAGCCAAAGTGAGGGCGGCGATGCAGAGCCTTGGAGGACAGAAGCCCTCCGGTTTGAGCGCATCACAGTCCCAGACCTTGTGTAATCGTCTGGGCGGAAAGGCGATCCTCAAAGCAGGTATCTCAAAAACCGCTAGCCTATACCGCGTTACTATCATCGCGACTAATTGCAGCAGCGGACAGCAAATGGTCCAAGCGCCGGGCGAGCAAGGTTCGAAAGATGAGATTCTCCAACTCTTGACAACAGCGGCGTTGACCCTTCGAGAACGCCTAGGGGAACCCTCGGAAACCTTGCAGAGGTATCAGGTGTCGGTGCGCTCGGCCACAAATTCCCTGGAGGCTTTGAAAGCGTACAGCACGGGTCTCGCAGTTCAACAGGAGCAGGGTGATGTCTCCGGCGCACCTCTGTTCGAGAAAGCTGTTGAAGCTGATCCTGCATTTCCGCAGCCGTACGTTGCACTGGCATCAGTGTATCGAAATCTGCGCCTCCCTGAGCGAGCGCTGCAGAATGCATCAAAGGCGTACGGATTTCGCGAGCGTGTGAACGCACGTGCAAGGCTCCGAATTCAAGCTGCTTATTTCTCCGCTACGGGGCAGTTACAGGATGAGATCCGGACCTATCAAGTTTGGGAGAAGCAATATCCTCGAGAATTCGCTGCGCATAACAACCTCGGAGACGATTACTTCGGTATAGGCAATCTCGAAGGTGCGCTCGCGGAATATCAAGAGGCCGTGCAACTCTCTCCAACGATCGCAAGCTACTCTAACCTAATGGGGGCGGAGTTAAGCTTGAATCGCCTAGACGATGTTCAGCGAACCTTCAACGAAGCGCTCGCCCATCATCTCGACGGTCGGTACGTAAGGCAAACCTACTACTGGCTCGCCTTCGTCCGTGGTGAAGAGTCGAAGATGGAAGAACAAGTCCGCTGGGCGATCGGGAAACCAGGCGACGAAGATGTTCTTCTATCACTTCAGTCAGACTCTGAAGCTTATCACGGACAGATGGGCCAAGCGCGGGCTCTTACGCAGAGAGCCGTCGACTCTGCTATTCGATCGAAGTCAAGTGAAGCGGCCGCATTGTGGCAGGTCAACTCCGCTCTCCGGGAAGCGGAGTTAGGGAACAAGGCCCTCGCAGAGCGAGGTGCGCGTGCGGCTCTACAGATAAAAGCCGGCCGCGACGTGGAGATGTTCGCAGCGCTGGCTCTCGCGCGTTGCGGTAACGTTGAGGAAGCGAAATCAATCGTACGCAAGCTGGAAAGCACCTACACTACAGACACGCTAATGAAACTCTACTGGCTGCCGACAATTCGCGCGGCCATCGCGTTGAGCAGCGGAGACGCTTCATCCGCATTGAAAGCTCTGGAGCCGACGAGGGAGTACGAGCTGGGCGGTGCGGGAACGACGATCAACTATCTTTATCCGGCGTACATTCGCGGTCAAGCGTACCTCTTGGCGCGACAACCAGCGGCGGCTAAGATGGAATTTCAGAAGCTACTCGATCATCCTGGCATCGTGCTCAACTTCGTGACAGGTGCCACGGTTAACATCGAGTTGGCCCGTGTCTCGGCGGCGGCCGGCGATTACCAAGCCGCGCGGAAGTACTATGAGGCAGCGTTCTCTCTATGGCGACATGCGGATCAGGATTTTTTCCTTATGAGAGAATCCCATTCGGAGTTTGCCAGGCTACCTTGAGCGGCACTGGATACCCATTCCCTAATGACGGAAGATGATTGGCAAAACGGCCTCGGCGGTCGAAAGATGCGCTTCGAGGGACAGCTCCAACTGGCTCATACGACGCACCTCTCGTCAGTGACGCAGTAAAGTGCCCAAGTACGTGCCGGTCGCGTTGGACATAATGGTCACCTCAGCTTTCTGCCTGGCCCCTCCTGGGACATGATGAATGCGCGGCTGAACTCGAATCGTGCGGTGTCAGGATCGTGACGCGGCGATACTGAGCACATAGGACACGAGAGAGACGACACCGCCGATCAGAGGAGTCTTGAAAAAGTAGAGCTTGCAAATAACCACAAGGCACGCAAGCGTCACGAATCCGACCAGCAACAGGAACGGTGACCGGAAGAGAAGCTGATCGTGGGTCAATGCAAAATATCCCTAAATCACGCCAAACAGGACGAGCACCATGCTGTGAGTGGCATTGAAGCCAATCCAGCATCGCCACATGGTTGTTTCGTTCGTAAGGACTGGAGAAGTGCTGGTCATACTGAGTCGCAGGGCGGGGCTGCGCGGGGTGAGACCTGTTCCCAAGAATGTATAAACCAGATGCGTAACTCCCAGGATGAAAATGATGCTTGCACTCAAAACCATTAGCAGCTTGGCAGTCATTACGCTTCCTTCGAGTCTTTCCTCATAAAATCTATGCGCTTGGCGTTACGCGCGGATACTGCGTTCAAATCACTGCTGACGTCTCCGAAGAACGTGCTCTGAGTGTTAGATCAATCCAGACTCGCTGTTGCGCATACAACGGCCAAGCAAACGAACAGCGGGTTGTAGAGCCATGTATCGTAATGAGCGAATGGCGTTCCACGAACGCTCTTGAAGAAGCCCACGTAGTGGAACTCTCCAATTGCGCGAAGAGCAAAAACAACCGCCAGAACGCGGGCCACGACGGCAGTAGCGGGTGTCCGCACGGCGCTTCCAAACGCACCAGCACGAACCGCCAGCAGGAGAGCCGAGGCCAATAAACCCAGCGCGACTACGGCATTGGAATACCGCGGTACGTGAAAGACGGATCGCCCAGAAAGCTGTGGAGCTGAGATGGACTGGCCCGCATCGCCACCGAAAGCCCAGTAAAAGTGCAAGACGGCCGCGAGTATCAAGATGGCTGCTCCAAAGAAACACACGCTTGCCCGAAACGATGCCATGAACAACCTCCACACTTGAATAACTTAGTTTGCGTGCATCTGCAGTTCATGCAAATCCTCAAGAAGGGACGAATGCCGGGTAAAACCTTTCGACTCACCTTCACTCTTCCGATAGCGGGTTCCAGTTCCTGAGCTGTGCCATTGCAAGAGAGCCTCAACAGCAACTCGCTCTTGCCTGTGATGTACAGAAAGAGTGTTCCTTCGCTACATTCGCCTCGTCCGCGATCGGCTGAACGGTTGTGTCGTCGAATCCTGTTTCGAAAATAGCTTTTCTCCCGCAGCGATAATGCGACGCGTCTGTCTGCGTTGCCTCGTTCACGCCGGGATAGGGCCGGTTTGGATGCCTTCTTGGACGTCATTGGCAGGCTCATGTGCGAGTAGATTCACTCCGCGAGTTGCTCTCGCCAGAGTGCTATTACAGGTTGCCGTGTGGCCGATCCGGTTTTCAGTAAAGACTAACACTCAATAATGAGTCTACTCACAGTAAAACATTTGAGTCGTGGTTGTTTGATGACACGGCTCCGCGAACGCTGTACCGCCCCTACATGTCGCTCAACACCTATCGGACGGCTTTCACCCTTCTGCGAACACCCACGGCAATACCCAGCCATGGATGAACGCGGGCCGACACTGGCAACGGCGCTACGCTGGCTGTACAGCGGGCTTCTGTCTCGCGCAGCTCACAACTACCGACCTACCGGGGCATGTCGAGGACGGGATCCCGACTGGGAAATCAGTTCGCAGGTCGTCTCTAGGAACGCGGTGCCATCCCGTGCCACGCAGATTGCAGCAATGCACTAAGGGTCTGCTTGGGCGTTGTGTCTGGAAGACATTCTGCGACATGAAAGGCGAGCGTTGCATGGAAGATCGCGTAGAGATGTAGCGCACCCACCTGAGGGGAGACGGTCTTATCGACATTTCCACGTGCTTGCGCGCTGACGATTGCCTCGGCCATGGCGCCCATGATCTCAGCGGATTGTTTGTCCAGTTCGGCGCGCACTCCTCCCTTATGAAACAGAACTTCGCGGCAGTATACCTTGGCGAGTTCCCGATCTTTTTCGTAAGGAGCATGTAAATCTTCAAGGAAGCGTTGGATGCTAGGCAAGAATTTACGGCTGGCTTTCATCCGGCGTATGGCAGATTCCAGCTCTCCCCCTGTGGCGTTGTAAAAGAGTCTTAGTAGTAGTTCGCTTTTGTCTGATATGTAGAGAAAAAGGGTTCCGACGGCAACGTCTGCCTCGTCGGCAATCTGCTGTACGGTTGTTCCGTCAAATCCGTGTTTCGAGAACAGCTTCTCTCCGGCTGTAAGAATTCGACGCATCTTGTCAGCTTTGCTTCGCTCGCGCCTTGAAGGCTTCGACTTTGCTGCATTTTTGGGGTTCATTGAGCACACTCATTTATGAGTATAGCCAAGCCCAAGACGCCCTTGCCAGTCGAGACCAGCGGATTGGACCGAAGTGCTTTCTAAGATGCTTGAGGTCGTACAGTGCCCGTTTGAACGTATGCAGCAAGAAATAGGAACCCCAGAACCAAGTCCGGTATGGCCGGTAAAGCCGTGGAGAACGCGATGCAGTGTCCTGCCGAAAGCAGGAGGAGCGCTAAAACGTAAGAGGCTTTTTCGAGGATTGAGGGCAGCATGAAAACTCTGTAACGGTAAGGGTCGGTGGAAATCAACAGGAACACAACCTGCCAAACAAGCGCGACGCCAGCGAAGCCAAAGTAAAACTCGGGGTGATTAATGGCAGGGGGCGTGCTTCGGCCAATAAAGTCGAACAGAAAATAAAGAGGCAGCAATTCAAGGATGCCCAAAATTCCAGCGACGATAAACACGGTTTTGGCGAATTTCAAAGCGGTCTCCTCTTTTCCCCAATTCGCGATGCTGATAATACTCAATAATGAGTATACTCATAAATGGATGTCGGGCAACATGCAGATTCAACGTCTTGATACCAAGGGAGCGTCTATGTCGCATTACGCGATCATTGGAGGAGGGATTGCTGGCCTTACTGCCGCGAATGCGTTGGCGACCGCCGGTTCCGTGACCCTGTTTGAACAATCATGCCTGCTCGGAGGCCGAGCGAAAACATTCGAGTCGGATGGCTACCTATTCAATCTTGGCCCCCATGCATTGACTGCCAAAGGGATAGCGGCGCAAACATTCCGTAAATGGGGCATCCGAATCTCAGGAGGCAATCCTGCCGAGCAAGGCCCGGGCAAACGCGCCGTCATTATCTGTAACGGCGTCCTTTATCCGGCGGTTGACAACTTCGGTTCGCTCATCACGAGCAGAATGTTCTCCTTGCAAGAGAAACTAGAACTGGCAAAACTCCTGAGCTTTACGAAACATAGCGATGTCGGCAGATCAGAGAGCGTGAATGAGTGGCTCTCTCGCCGTGTCCAGTCCGAACGCGTACGGCAATATGTCCGGATGGGACTGCGAACAGCTACCTATACGTCGGAGTTCGATCACTTGAGCGCCAAGGACGCGCTCCGACAACTCGCCTTGACGATGAAGACGGGGGTAGTTTATCTCGATGGTGGCTGGCAAGTTCTGGTCGATGATCTAGCTCGCCGTGCGGAGTCGATGGGCGTGAAGTTTCGCACCGGGGTAAACGTCGAGCGCCTGTCGGAGGTCCAAGCAGACCGCATCATCGTCGCGACCGACCGGCAAAACGCGCAGCGTTTGACCGGCCTTGAATTG
>Ga0302325_10003999_pt1 | contig 34306 bp, 33 predicted proteins | sample Palsa_T0_2_FD_201948 | JGI IMG/M metagenome (GOLD analysis project Ga0302325, IMG submission 201948) | Peat permafrost microbial communities from Stordalen Mire near Abisko, Sweden - Palsa_T0_2 | ecosystem: Environmental > Terrestrial > Soil > Palsa > Peat permafrost | place: Sweden: Abisko...
TACCGCGAATCGTCGGATCGATCCAAGTTCCTCTCCGGTTTGGCCCCGCCCGGCGGGCGCCCCGCTTTTGAGGAACACGCGCAAAACGGAGCGCGGCGCGAACCAGTTCCTAATTCAGTTGGCGGTGCGCGCCGCACCCTTTGCGCTTTTGCGTGGATCGTCCGTCTTATACAACGCCCACGCGCTAGCCAAATCCTGCACCACATGTCCCAGCGACTTGTAAACTGTAATCTCCTCCTCCGATCTTCGCCCCTCTACTTCGCCCGCCAGCACCTGCCCAATCTCCGCCACGATATGATCGTCCCCCACCAGGCCCGCCGTCTTGGCCCGCAGAAACTCCGCGCCTTGACTCAGCACCCCTTCCCGGCTGTCGGCGATGAAGCGCGAGCGCACCACCAGATCGTCGTCCACCTCCGCGGGCCCTGCGAATCCCGACCCCACCACGTTCACATGCGTTCCCGCCCGCACCCAAGCGCCCTTCAGGATCGGCTCGGCCGCCGCTGTAACGGTACAGATAATGTTGGCATCGCCCACCGCCTCCGCCACGCTCCCGGCGCTAGCGACCGGCACGGCGAGTTCCGCTTGCATCCGCTCAGCGAAGACCCGCGCGCGTTCGCGCGATCGCCCCCAAACCACGATCGCCTCCAAGTCCCGCACCTTCCCCATGGCCCGCGCGTGCGTCGCGGCCTGTTCGCCATAACCCAGGATCGCCAGCCGCCGCGCGTCTTTCCGCGCCAGAGCAGCGGTGGCAACCGCGCTCGCCGCCGCCGTTCGAATAGCCGTGATCTCGCCCGCATGCGCCACGCAAACCGGAGCGCCCGTCTCTGAATCGAACAGAATCACCAGCCCCTGATGCGATTGCAGCCCCTTGGCGAAATTGTCCTGGAAGACGCTGATCAGCTTCGCGCCGAAAGGACCGTTCCCGCCCATCGCACCGGGCATCACGCCAAACAGCCGCCCCTCCGACAGCGGAATAATCGACCGCAACAGTTGCTTGGTCTCGCCCTTCGAAAACGCGATCATCGCCTCTCGCACAATCGGAATGCACACCTCGTAGGTAAGCCGCCGGGACACTTCTTCGCGGTCGATAAATCGCATGCCGATCCAGCCAAGTGTATCGCCAATCCCCAATCCCCAACCCCCGACCCCCGATCCCGGCCCCGCAACCGCCTGATTGCGCTGGCTGTCTGATTCGAGTCATAATGCGCGTGGGCGCTCACTCGCACCATGCTCGGCAAGACGATTCTTCATTACCAACTAATCGACAAGATTGGCGCCGGCGGAATGGGCGAGATCTATAAGGCCCAGGACAGCCGGCTCAATCGTCTGGTCGCGGTAAAAATTCTGTCGCCGGGTATGTCCACCGACCCCGACCGCAAGCGGCGCTTTTTTCAGGAAGCCCAGGCGGCTTCGGCCCTCAATCACCCCAATATCATCACTTTGTACGACATCGTCTCCGAGGGAGACATGCAATGCATTGTGATGGAATACATCGGCGGCAGGACGCTGCGCGACCTGACACCGTCCGGCGGATTGCCCCCCGCCCAGGCGCTGCAATACGCCGCTCAAATCGCGAGCGCCCTCACCGCAGCCCACGCCGCGGGCATCATCCATCGCGACTTGAAACCTTCCAACATCATGGTCAACACCTCCGGCTTGATCAAGGTTCTGGATTTTGGCCTCGCAAAATGGGTGGATATGGGTTTGTCCGGCCAAACCGGCGAACAGAGCACGGTGGAAGCTGCGCTCACGCGCGAAGGCTCCATCATCGGTACCGTCAGTTACATGTCCCCGGAGCAGGCCGAAGGCAAGCGCGTGGATGCGCGCTCCGACATTTTCTCCTTCGGTTCCGTCTTGTACGAGATGCTGACGGGCAAGCGCGCCTTCGAGGGACGGTCCGGCATCTCCACGCTTTCCTCCATCCTGCGCGACGACGTGAGGCCGATCTATGAATCGGCCCCGGATGTCCCGCCGCTGCTGGAACAAATCGTACTGCGCTGCCTTCACAAAGAGCCTGCGGCGCGCTGGCAGTCCATGAAAGAGATCGAAGGAGCCCTGCTCACTCTACAGCGGCACCTGGATCCGGAGGCCCGCTTCGCTTCACCGGTGTCCGTGGGCGCCGCGCCCCCCGTCCCCGCTCCGCCGGCTCAGTTGTTCACCGGCACATCGGAGACTTCTCTCACCGGTGTAGCTTTGGTTTCCACCGATTCGGAGGCTTCCACGGATCCCGATCCGTCGATTGAATCGGCACCGTCTCCGGGTGTTGCCGCGCCTCGGAACGGACCGCCCAAGTCCGCGCCGAAGAGTCCCACCGGAGGGGTGCGGCTGCCCCCTGTCGCCCCTGCGCGGGTTCCGCCCCGCTCTCCCGCAAGCTCGCCTAGGTTGTTGGTGCTCCTTTTAAGCCTCGTTGGCGCCATTCTCCTGACCGCAGCCGTAGCCGCCGGCTGGTTTTGGTGGAAAGGCCACCGGGCCGCGTCCAGCGGTGTCGCCGTTTCCATTGTGCCGCCCGCCGCTACGCCTCCGGCACCGCTTCAGGAGACGCCGCCGCCCGCGGAAACTCCGCCCATAACGCCGCCTTCGGCCGAAACGGCCGCCGCTCCTGTCAACGACGTTTCCAAAACGGCGAAGGCGAAGCGCACGCGCAAGCCCAAGCCCGACGCCTCCGTCAATACGCTGCCCACACTGCCCGTGGTCCCAGTGACACCTCCGCCCGCGCCGCCCGCGCCTGCGCCCGCCGTTGCCGTGCCAGTGGCGCCGCCGCCCAAGCCGACGCCCAAGCCGGTGATTCAAACGCCGGTCATGGTGAGCGACGCGCTACCGTTCGTCATGAACCTGGCCCAGGACGTTCCAGCCGACGCGTCCGAAGGGCAGGCGCTGCGTTTCACTGTGAGCGAAGGTCTGCGGATAGGCGACAAAACTGTAATCGCCAAGGGAGCCACTGTCACTGGCGTGGTAGCGGGTGAAAGCAGAAAGAAGTTCCTGGGCATCGGGGGGCACAAACTGACGTTCCGCCTGACCCAGGCTGAAGCCGCCGACGGTAGAAAGCTCAGCGTACGCGCCGTGGCCGGCAAGAGCGCAGACGGACCAACCATCCGCTCTTTTGACACCGGCAAAAGTTCCAAGACCAAAGGCTACGCTGCGCTGCAAGGCGCCGTGTACATCGGCTACATCGATGGCGACCAAATAGTCGCCGTCCGCAAATAATTGCCTGATAGATTCTCCGACTAATGACCACTCCACTCGGCAACGACGCTCTCGATGTTCTTTTTCGCCAGGCCAGAACGCACAACGTCTGGTTGGATAAACCGGTGGGCGACGATCTGCTTCGCCAACTCTACGAAACCATGATGTACGGGCCCACCAGCGCCAATTCAAACCCCGCGCGCATCCTCTTCTTGCGAACGCCGGAGGCTAAGCAAAGGCTCGCGCCCGCGCTCAGCCCCGGCAATTTGGATAAAACCATGCAAGCGCCGGTGACTGCCATCCTGGGGTACGACGTTAAGTTCTTCGAACAGATCCCCAGGCTCCTCCCGCACAGCCCCGCCATGGGCGACCATTTCGCCAAGTCGCCTCAGGTTGCCGAAATCACCGCGTTTCGCAACAGCAGCCTGCAGGGCGGCTACCTGATCCTGGCCGCGCGAGCGTTGGGATTGGACTGCGGTCCGATGTCGGGTTTCGACAACGCCAAAGTGGACGCTGAGTTTTTCTCGCCGTCTGCCGGCAATCCGCCCGAGTTCCTCGACGTGAAGTCGAACTTCCTGTGCAATCTCGGCTACGGCGACGCCTCCAAGGTCTTTCCGCGCAATCCGCGCCTGGCCTTCGAAGAGGCGTGCCGATTGTTGTAGCCGTTGGCGCATGTTTTAAACGCCACGTACCCGCACTCGTGCGGGCCAGCAACTTAGAGCCGGCGCCTCAGAAATGACGTTGCGTTAGGATGGTTTTGCGTGCAGGGCCGTTTCTTCGCCGATCAAGCGGTCAAATTCTCCCAGGTACCGGCTTTTCGCGCCGAGCACTTCCCCTATGCCGGCCCCTATCCGTGGCTCGACCGGCCCGATGCGCTGGATCGCGTCGATGAGAAGCTGAAGCACGGTGAGTTGACTGCGGAAGAAGCCGAGCAATGCCGATGTTGGTCTCGCCACGGATACATCATCCTCAAGAAGCTGGTAGAGGACCACACCTTGGATACCATCTGGAGCGCCTACGAGAAGGCGGTCCGTACCGGCCGCATCCAGCTGGATACGGAGCCCGCCGGAGCCGGCGACCCTTATCCTGGGCGCTTCCTGAATCCGCACAAAAAATCGGGCAGTTTCTGCCGCATTTTGAAGCACGCCGGCTTACAGCGCTGGATTCGCTTGTTGATGGAACGTGAGCCGAAGCCGTTGCAAACCATCGCTTCGCACAAGGGCACGCAGCAGGGCGTGCATTCCGATTCCATCCACATGACCACGTATCCGCTGGGCTACTTATCGGCCGCCTGGATCGCGTTTGAAGACATTCACCCCAACAGCGGACCGCTGGTTTATTATCCTGGCAGCCATAAACTTCCGTACGTGTTTAGCAGGGATGTCGGTCTCGGCGAGTTCGATCTCAAGCGCGAAGGCTATGGTCCCTATCACCTGAAATACGAGCCGTACATCCAGGACTTGATCGCGAAGCACAACCTGGAGCCGCATTATTTCCATGCACAGAAAGGCGACACCCTGATCTGGCACGCGAATCTTCTGCACGGCGGATCGCCCCGCAAGGATCTTCAACTTTCGAGGCGTTCGCTGGTGTGCCACTTTTTCGTCAAGGGATCTTTCGTCTACCATGACCTGGCGGCAGCGCGGTCGCGCGCGCAATACTTGGGAACATGTCTGCTGCGGGATGATTCGGGCGCGATTTTAGGAATTGGACGGAAAACCCGGTAGCAATTATTCGCCCATGTGGGCATCGGCTTGGAAAGCCCAAGACGGGATTTGGCGGCCCTTAATGTGAACGGCGTTTCACGGGGGTAATCTCCCAGAATGAGACTTCACGGGGAGCAATCCACCTTGGACGCCATTGCTCGTCCGCTTCGATTAAGAGAGGTCCTTTCGCGAAGGTCGTAATTAAAGGCATCAAGCGCGATGCCTCAAGAGTAACGCATAGTTTCTTGACAGGTGCCGATTCGGCGGGCGCCCAAGCTAGTCGTCGCATTTTGCGTCAGCTTTCATGGGATACTAATGAAAATCGTGATAGCCGCACCGGCGGTCAGATGTTTCGCTGCGCTCTGGATGTTTATCGGCATCGCGTGCGCGCAGGCCCCCTCGAACAGCTTGAATCCCTCAGTGCAGAAAATTGTCGAATTGGTTTCGCAGCAGCGGATTCAGTCCATTCTTGAAAAACTGGAAAGCTTCGGCACGCGACACGTCATGTCTTCCCAGACCGATCCAACCCATGGCATCGGGGCAGCGATGCGCTGGATTCACGACGAGTTTCAGAGTTACAGCCCACGCCTTCAGGTCAGTTATCAGCCGTTCCATGTGAGAAAGTCCGGCGCGTATGCGCACGACGCCGATTTGGCCAACGTGATCGCAGTGCTGCCTGGAAGTACGAACCCGGAAATTTCGATTCTGGTCAGCGGCCATTACGACTCCGTGAACTACGTCACGAACCCGTTGGTCAAGACACACGGAGAGCGAGTAGCAGCCCTCGTTAGCACAGGCATGGCCGAGGATGAGGCTCGTCGATATGTCGAGATTCTTGCGCCCGGCGGACCAGTGGACGCCGAAGCTACGGCCGCGCAGGCCATTGCGCCCGGCGTGTCGGACGATGGCAGCGGCACGGCGGTTGTGCTCGAGCTGGCTCGCATATTGAGCCAATATCGTTTTCGAAAAACGCTGGTGTTCGTCGCGTTCTCTGCCGAAGAAGGTGCGCACACCGGGAGCAAAACGTATGCTGCCGAGGCGAAGAAAGCCGGACAGCGAATTGAGGCGGTGCTGAATAACGATATCGTTGGAACCGACAGATCGGGAAACGGACGTTCTGCAACGAACGTCCTCCACGTGTTCGGCGAGGGCCCGGAGGATTCTGGCGCGCGGGCATTGATGCGCTACGCAAAGGAGATTTCCGAACGTTATGTCCCGTCGATGCTGCTGGAAATGGTCCTGCGGCTGGATCGTTTCAACGGCGGTGGTGACCACATGAGCTTCACGGAAACTGGCTATCCGGCCGTCCGCTTTACGTCTGCGGTCGAAAGTTTCGCCAATAGGCATACGGCGAGCGACACGTTGGCTAACGCCTCGGTCCCGTACACGGTACGGGTAGCAAGCATGAACGCCGCGGTCGCGGCTAGCTTGGCCTTGGCTCCAGCGCCTCCCGTGGTCGAATGGACCTTCATGTCCGGCCCACGCAAGGGACAGCGCGTTCCGATGCTGACGCGCGGGTCTTCTGAGTACGATGCAGTGCTGCACTGGGAGCCAGGCGATGCGGCTAATCTGGCCGGCTATGCAATCGTCATCCGACCCACGACTTCTCTGACCTGGGAGAAGGAAATCTGGGTTGGTAAAGTCACCAGCTACACCCTCCGAGACGTATCAATCGATGACGTCGTGCTTGGTGTAAAAGCCGTCGATAATGACGGGAACGCAAGTCTGGTATCGGCCTACCAGGAGCCTCCGTACCGAGGCGCCGCCGCGCAGTAGCTAAAGCGCGTCCACTGTTTAGGTTTTTGACCACCTAGATACCTCGATCGCCATCAGTTCCTTACGTTCTTGACAGGGCCGCAGGCCTGGTCGTTCGCTCTGAAGCGGAAATCGCGCTAGAAGCAGTGAAACATGTGGCGTACACGCGAGCGACAGTCCACCCTGCGGGCGGTCTCTAGCGCCAGTAACCACTGCGCCGGACACAAACAGGCGAGATTTCCGATAAACAACTCAAAATCAATAGCTTGGCCTGTCGTTCGCAGCATGTGGTTACTGGAGTTAATGGTGATGAAAATAAAAGTGCCTGCGGCGTCTTTTCATTCGAGGGTGCGTGTGCCACAGAGTGCGTGCGCCACGGGTTTGGCCAGTACATTCCATGGGTTGGGAGATAGTGGAAGAGGTCGGCGACAGATTGGCGTGGTAGCCGTTGAACGCCTCCGGTCCCAGCTACCCCCAAAACGGTTAAGCACCCGTGCCGCCCCAAAGCGCCCCAAAGGAGCCACGAGTGATGTAGAATCATTCGGTATGCGTGCGGCTACCGCGCAACTATGGCGTCGATCAACTAAGGCATCGATCAACTAAGGCATCGATAAGGAGCGAATATGTGCGATCAAGATCATTTTGAGCAGGACCGGCAAGAGTACGAGGCTCTCGGTTTGGTGACACGAAAACAGTTCGGCATGATGTTGGGAGCGGGCATGGCGATGCTGCTGCCGCAGGTGGCGAACGCGATTGCAGTGTCCGAAGCGGAGGTGAACGTGACGACGCCGGACGGCACGGCAGACTGCTACTTCGTGCATCCGGCGAGCGGCACAGCCCCGGGAGTCCTGGTGTGGCCGGATATCTTCGGGCTGCGGCCGGCGTTCCACCAGATGGGCAAACGGCTCGCCGAATCGGGCTACTCGGTGCTGGTGGTGAATCCGTTCTACCGCGTCAAGAAAGCCCCCACCGCGGACGCCGGCGCCGCCACCCCGATTCCGACACTGATACCGCTGGCGCAAGCGCTGAACGAGACGACGCAGATGACGGATGCGAAGGCGTTCATCGGGTGGCTGGACAAGCAACCGTCGGTTGCCAAAAATCGAAAGATGGGCACGCAGGGATATTGTATGGGCGGCCCGATGGCGTTTCGTGCCGCGGCCGCGATGCCCGATCGCGTCGGAGCAGTGGCCTCCTTCCATGGCGGCGGACTGGTGACCGATATGCCGAACAGCCCGCATCTCGAGGCCGCCAAGACCAAGGCGCAGTTCCTCATCGCGATTGCGGCCAATGACGATATGCGGTCGCCCAATGAGAAGAACGTTCTGAAAGAGACGTTCGCCAAAGCGAACCTGCCCGCGGAAATCGAAGTGTACACGGGCGCCGCGCATGGCTGGTGCCCTCCGGATACGCAGGTCTACAACGAGGCGCAGGCCGAGAAGGCGTGGAGCCGTTTGCTCGCGCTGTACGGAAAAGCTTTGGCCTGAACATCGGGTGGGGACTTCGCACTGGGTCCCAGCCCGGAGAAAAAGGGCGGGCTCGGGGAAGAGTTCGGTTCGCGTATCGCTACCGCCGCCCGGTCCGGCAAATGCTACAAAGATTAAATGACGCAAATCGACCCCGGTCATCTTTTCTCGCCGCTACAAATTCGCGAGGTGCATTTGCGGAATCGCATTGGCGTGTCGCCGATGTGCGAGTATTCGAGCGTGGATGGATTCGCGAACGACTGGCACTTTGTTCACCTGGGCTCCCGCGCAGTGGGCGGAGCGGCGATGGTGATGACGGAAGCCAGCGCCGTGCTGGAGGAAGGACGCATCAGCCCGCAGGATCTGGGGATTTGGAAGGACGAGCATATCGCGACGCTGGCGCGCATCTTCCGCTTTATCGAAGAGCACGGCGCGGCGCCGGCCATGCAACTGGCGCATGCCGGGCGGAAGGCCAGCACCGCGGCGCCCTGGAACGGCGGTGGACCGCTGCAAGAAACGGAGCAAGGCTGGCGGCCAATCTTCGCTCCCAGCGCGATCCCTTTTTCGGCCGCGTCGATAACGCCGGAGCCGCTGGATGAAGCCGGAATTGCGCGCGTCGTTCAGGCGTTCGGGCAAGCGGCCAAGCGGGCGCTTGAAGCCGGCGCGAAGATCGTCGAAATCCATGCGGCGCACGGCTACCTGCTGCATGAGTTTCTCTCGCCGTTGAGCAATACGCGCAAGGATCGCTACGGAGGGTCGTTTGAAAACCGAACGCGCGTTCTGCGCGAAGTGGTGCAGGCGATCCGGTTGACGTGGCCGGCGGATCTTCCCCTATTCCTCCGCATTTCTGCGACGGATTGGGTGGACGGCGGATGGGCCGTCGAGGATTCCGTTTGCCTGGCCAAGCAACTCCTGCCGCTGGGCGTGGATCTGATCGATTGTTCGTCCGGCGGCGCGGTGCCGAACGTTTCGATTCCGGCGGCGGCTGGATATCAGGTCCCCTTTGCGGAAAGGGTCCGCAAAGAAGGCGGGATTCGAACCGCGGCAGTGGGGATGATTACCACGCCCGAACAGGCCGATGGCATTGTTCGCAGCGGACAGGCCGACCTGGTGTTTCTGGCGAGGGAGCTTTTGCGCGATCCATATTGGCCGCTGCGCGCGGCGGATGAGTTGCGGCAGGACGGTCCGTGGCCCCAGCAATATTTGCGGGCGAAGCGGACATATTGAATGCTTTGAACGGAGCCAAGCTTATGGTCATGGGCGCCCATGTAATCGTGTACAGCAAAGATGCGGAGGCCGATCGCGATTTTCTGCGAGATGTGCTCGGATTTAAATGGGTGGACGCCGGCCACGGATGGCTGATCTTTGCGTTGCCCGCGGCGGAAGCGGCGGTTCATCCCGCCGATGAGAACGGCCGCCACGAACTTTACTTCATGTGCGACGATCTGAAGGCCGAAATTGCCGCCCTGGGCAAGAAGGGCGTCCGATGTTCGGAGGTGCACAAAGAAAGATGGGGTTTACTCACCAAGATGCGGCTTCCCGGCGGAGGCGACCTGGGGCTGTATCAGCCGACGCACCCGACGGCCTTGGGAGTGGGGGCAAACTATTGAGGTTCGCCGAATACCGTGACAAGACCGCTCCCTGACGGTCGCGGCTCGGTGTGCAGCAGTGTGCTTCGTAACGGAGGCGCGACCGTCAGGGAGCGATTCTTGGGCTGCCGTGAAAACTAAAAGCCATTAGGCTCTTGGAGTAATTCTCTTCCGAGCTACATACCCAGCAAATTCGTCTCTAATTTCACGTAGTCGCGCTCTTCGGCCCAGATATTCAGCGCGATTGTAGCAATTTCGTCGACGATCGGGATAGCGTGGCCGTCCTTGGTAAGGTCGATGGACTTGAGGTAAATGCGGCAGGTGTCGCAGGCGTCGACGCGAGCGGCTGGAAATTCTGCCGCGGCGTAGATCGGCAGCTTGTCCTTGTTCTCTTCGCCGCAGCCGGGGCACAAAATGCGGCGATACTGCCACTCGGTGGAACACAGCGAGCACAGCAACCAGCGTTTGCCGCCATCGCCTTCCCCGCGCAGGACTCCGGCCACCGGCCGCGCATTGCAGAATGGGCAAGTGGGGCCGGCAGCGATCGCATGGACATCGGCGCGCGATGCGAGACACTCGGCGTAGGGCTGTAATAGCACGCGAGCATAGAACCGGCCAGCCGGATCGAGGGTTTCGCCGTCTTCCCAGGCCGCCGAAAGCAGTTCCAATTGAGCGTTCGCGCCGTTTAGGTTCTCCTCGGCGAAAGCGGCCAGCATCCCGGTACCTTTCCGCGACACCAGCTCACGAAGCGCGGGGAAATAGAACAGCAGCGCGCGCAAATCTGTTTCGCTCTTGAGCCGGAGCTCCGCGAAAATGGGCTTTTGAAAGCGCGCCAGTTCCGCATAAAACCTGAGCAGCGGAGCAGCGCCCGGATGGTTGGCAGCCAATAGGCCGGCCCGTGCAATTCGAGCATCGTGGGACGTCATTCCCGGCGGGCCGGTCATTCGGAGGTACCACAGACGATGATGCTGACCCAGCCGCTAGTGATGGCAGTCGTGCTAGACGGGACCATAAAGACGCTCCTATAGACGTGGATAATGAATCCGGCGATGGTCACGAGCGCGGCCACTTCATGCAGCGGAATCATCAGGCCATGCGTCACTCCTTTCACCCAGCCAACTTGGCGCGGTCTCTTCGTCATCGGTGACGTAGGCCCACCACGCGATCCAGCCGGCGGATGTCCACCTCCGTGATCGCCATATCCTGGCCCCACGTGCCATGCATCCCCCGCGTGCCCTGCATAAAGGCGATGTAGGCGCGCCGCCGAGCAAAAACTCAACAGCGTAACGAAGAATGTAATGTCTATAAATGTTACCCCGCACTCGGACCGTGTGGGCGCGGGGCTGGACCCGGCCTGCATCAAAGCGCGTCTTCCCACCGATCGGAGCCCGGCCAGCGCGGTTGCGGCTTGAGCACCCGCCGTTTCGTTCAGGATATCCTGCATCAGCGAGTATCCCTGGGGACACAGGGCGCCACGATTATGGGATGATCGGGGTCGCCCTCTACATGGACCGCCTGAGGCGTGACATTCCGCGCCCGGTCGCCGAAGGCATGGACGATGATCCCGCAGCTCACCGGCGTCTCGGTAGTTCGGGCAATCTTGAGTTCCTGGGCTTCAGCGCAAGCCTTCTTGGCGTCGAAACCGAGCACGGATGCAAAGACGGCACCGGTTCCGGCTTTGAGAAATCCTCTGCGATTGAGATTTATAGAACCACCGCCTGACGAGAGCACTGTGGCAACTTCGGACACCATACTACCAAGATGCCGGCCACGCGCAGATCCCCCCTGTGAGTGAGATGCCGCCCGACGGGGAGAGTGACGGGGGGTGACGCAAGAGATACAGACTTGGATTATTCGTTCCACGGCGGGCAGTTTTCGTTGACCCGGCGTCCTCACGGATGGTATAAAGATTGGATCTTGCAGACACTCAGGAGGAACTATGTCTGTGGCACCGATGGCGGAGTGGCCGTTCGACAAGTTTTCGTTGGAGCGGCGTTCCCGCCAGCGCTTTCCCCTCACGCTGGCGGTGGAATACAGGTTGTTAGACCATGACGAACGTTGGGGATCCGGCAAGACTTGCAACATCAGTAGTACCGGTGCGCTGTTTGAAGTGGGCGACCGGCGGCCACTCTTCGGTTCGCGTTACATCGGTTCGCCTTACTTCGGTTCGATAGAACTGCTGGTTAGCTGGCCTTACCTGCTGGACGGTATGTGCCCATTGAAGCTGTTGATGAAGGGGTATGTTGTTCGCAGCGAAGGACGGGGAGTTGCCATAGAGTCGAGTCGGCATGAATTCCGTACCGCCGGCGTGCGCGCAGCGCGGATGATCTAAGCGTGAGATTGCCCACCCCCAAGTCGTGACCGCGCCCTCCGGCTCCTTCGCCCTGCTGGTCGATCGCGACTTGGGGTTCCTGATGTGGCTTGGCGAGGTATTCAATGAATTGGGATGGCAGGCTTTCCCGGCATTGCATTGCAGGCAAGCGCTGGTCCTTGCCAAGCGATCTGAGTTCCCGGTAACGCTGTTGGTGATAAACCCTGGGCTGCCCGGCGCCGCGCGCGCGGTCAAGGCGCTGGCTGGGGCTAATCCGGGCCTGCGCGTAGTGCTGATCGTCGATTCGGCAGCCGATCCGAACCCGGGTGGCGTGAAGAGCCGTGCGGCAAACCGCATGCAAGCCCGGTCAAAACTGGAACGGCCATCGCCGTGGGAACCGATTTCCCGGCAGGAATGGGTGGCAAGAGTCCAAAGGGCGCTCGCCGACAGTCGGGCTACCTAGGGTTTTGTACCATCAGATCGCCCCACAGTACTAGTACCCCTCCCGCCACTCTAGCCATTTCGTCTCTTCCATTATCAGAGGAACACTCCACAATAAAGGAGTGTCATTATGTTAAAGAGAGACTGCGTGAGATCAAACTTGTCTGGTTCCGCGCCGACTGGCGGTGCGGATTCCGGGCCATGCCAGGTAGCAATGCCGGAGGAGCGAAACATGAAAAAAGCGGCTGGGGTGTGCATCGCGTTGCTCGCGATCACGGCTTGCACCACTACGCGCGGTTACGTCGAGAAGGGCAATTTCCTGGATGAGCAGGGGAAATACGAGGAAGCTGCCATCAATTACCGCAAGGCGATCCAGAAAGATCCAAATTACGGCGATGCTTACTATCGTCTGGGGCTGGTCGCCATCCAGACGCGCAATGCCCCGGAAGCCTACAATTCCCTGTATCGCGCGTCCCAACTGCTCCCCAATAACGTTGAAGTCAAGGAGAAATTCGCGGGATTCTGCTTTGACGATTATTTGAAAGACCCCCGGCGGCCCCGAAAGCTCTACCAGCAGATTCAGCAAGCGGCCGCGGAGCTGGTCTCGCAGAATCCGAACTCCTTTGAAGGCCTGCGGCTCATGGGTTCTTTGGCGCACGAGGACCGCAAACCCCAGGACGCCATTGCTTACTTCCGGCGAGCGCTCGCGGTGCGGCCGTGGAATGCGCCGGTGACCACGGTTCTGGTTCAGACTCTTTTGGAAGAAGGCCGTTACCCGGAGGCCGAGAAGACCGCGCTGGAACTGGTCTCGCGGGAGAAGACGTATGGGCCAATTTACGACGTTTTATACGATTTTTACTTCAGTGGAAACCGGGTCGCGGACGCTGAGAATATCGCGAAACTGAAAGTGGCCAACAATCCGAAGCGCGCGCGGTACATCGTTCAGCTGGCCGGCCACTATGAGCACTTACAAAAGCACGCCGAAGCGCGCGCGGCGTTGCAGAAACTATTGGACGATCCCGCGGACTTCCCGGATGGACAACTGCGAGCCGGCGACTTTTATCTTGCGGAAAAGGATTACCCCCAAGCCGTTCGCTATTACGAAGCGGCCCAGCAGAATAATCCTAAGGACAAAACCGGACTGCAGAAAAGAGCCTTGGTTGCACTGCTCGCCGGCTCCAAATACGACGACGCCTCGCGGCTGGTGGACCAGATCCTCAAGGAAAACCCCAAAGACGAGATCGCCTTGCGCATGCGAGCGGACCTGCTGGTAAATACTCGCAAGCCCGAAAACGGCCAAGCCGCGGTCCAAATCCTGCAAAATCTTCTGAACAGCCATCCCAATGAGCCGGATCCGGCGCTGCGGCTCAATTTGGGGCGGGCTTACGTTCTCAAAGGAGATCTGAGAGCGGCGCGCGCGGAGTTCGAAGAAGCGCTCCGGCAGCGCAAGGATTTCGCGGAGGCACAGTACGAGCTGAGCAGGATTTATCTCATGCAAAGGAAACCGGGGGACGCGCTGCAAGCGGCCAACGCGGCCGTGACGTTACGTCCGTCCGACCGCCGCGCCCGGCTGCTGCAAGCCTGGAGCCTGGCGAGTACCGGCGAAGCAGCCAAAGCTCGGGGGATTTTAGTTCAATTAATCAAAGAATCTCCTAAGGATAACGAGGCGCGTTTGCAGTTGGGTATTCTTTCTCTCAAGCTAGGCGACTATCGTCAGGCCATCGACCTGTTGGAAGCGCTCCGCGGGGACGGCGATCCCAGCGCCATTTCGAGTCTGGCGGCAGCTTACATAGGCCGACGGCAGTTTGATAAGGCTCAGGAAGCTCTGAGTGAAGCGTTGAAGGAATCGCCGGGCTCCTCGATAATCCGGGAGGAGCTGGCTGAGACCACAGCGCTGGCGGGAAACTACGCTTTGGCAGCGGTGCAGTTCCAGAAGCTGATGGCCGAGGATCCGAAATCGGCGCGATTGCGGTTGCGGCTGGGCGAGGTTTACCAGGCGAAAGGCGACCCGGCTAATGCGCTGCTGTTCTATAGGCAGGCACACGACTTGGCGCCGGATGAGGCCACTCCGGCGTTGATCCTGGCGGACGCGCTGACCCAAGCGGGGCGGATCGATGAGGCCAAGACGCTGTACCGCCAGATTGTCCAGGCTCACCCCGACAACCTGCCTGCGCTCAATAACGCAGCCTATTTTCTCTGCGACCATGGCGATTTAGAGGAGGCGCAGAAACTGGCTGAAACGGCTATCGAGAAAGCCCCGGGGCAACCGGGCTTTTCCGATACGCTCGGCTATGTTTACCTCAAAAAGGGAGAGCGCGACACCGCCATTCGAGCATTTAGCGACCTAGTGCGGAGATATCCCACGTTCTCAATTTTTCATTATCATCTCGGCATGGCGCTCTATCAGAAGGGCGATCACACGGGCGCCAAGAAAGAACTACAAAGGGCCCTGGCCTCGCATCCCGGTTCGAGTTTGGAGCCTAGCATCAAGCAGCTTCTGGGCAAGGTCGGTTAAGCTAACAGGCTGTGTCGAAGGTCCGAAAAGACCGCTTGCTCACGCGCGCGGCTCTGTAAGGCGCGCAATCTACTGAGTCGCGCGCGTGAGCAAGTTACGGATGCGGGTTAATAATCCATGCCCTGGCCCATGGGGTTCGCTGCCGGGCCGGAGTTGCGTTCGGGAATCTCGCTGATCATCGCTTCGGTGGTCAACATCAACGACGCGATGGAGGCCGCGTTCTGCAAGGCCGTGCGGGTCACCTTGGTAGGATCGATCACCCCGGCGGCGATCAGGTCCTCATACTGACCGGACGCGGCGTTATAACCGAAGTGCGGGTGGCTGTTTTCGCGGACCTTCTCCACCACCACAGCGCCTTCCATCCCGGCATTCAGGACGATCTGGCGCAGCGGCTCTTCACAAGCGCGCGCGATAATGTTCAAACCGATCTGCTCGTCGCCTTCCAGTTTGTGATCCTGAAGCGTCTTGGCCGCGCGCAGCAGCGCCACTCCGCCGCCGGCCACGATGCCTTCATCCACGGCAGCGCGGGTGGCGTGCATGGCGTCTTCGACGCGGGCCTTCTTTTCCTTCATTTCGGTCTCGGTGGCCGCGCCTACCTTGATGATGGCCACTCCGCCGGCCAGCTTGGCCAGGCGCTCCTGCAACTTTTCGCGGTCGTAATCGGAGGTGGTCTCCTCGATCTGCGTGCGCAACTGCTTGATGCGGCCTTGAATGGCTTTGGAGTCCCCAGCCCCGTCGATGATGGTAGTGATTTCTTTGTCCACGGTGACGCGCTTGGCGCGGCCCAGGTCCTCCAGCTTGACGCTTTCCAGCTTTACGCCGGTTTCTTCGGCCAGCGACTTGCCCGCCGTGAGGATGGCGATATCTTCCAGTAACGATTTGCGGCGGTCGCCGAAGCCCGGCGCCTTAACGGCGCAAACAGCCAGCGTTCCTCGCAGCTTGTTCACCACCAAAGTGGCCAGCGCTTCGCCTTCCACTTCTTCGGCGACAATCAGAAGCGGATGGCCCGAGCGCGCAATCTGTTCCAGCAGCGGCAGGATGTCCTTCATGCTGGATATCTTCTTCTCGTGAATCAGAATGTAGGGATCTTCGAGCACCACTTCCATCCGCTCGGAGTCGGTGACGAAGTAGGGAGAAAGATAGCCGCGATCGAACTGCATGCCTTCCACGGTGACCAGCTCTGTCACCATGGTTTTGGCTTCTTCCACCGTGATCACGCCGTCTTTTCCCACCTTCTTCATGGCGTCGGCGATAATGCCGCCGATGGTTTCGTCGCTGTTGGCCGAAATGGTGCCCACCTGAGCGATCATGTCGCCGGACACCGGCTTGGACATCTTCTGAACGGCTTCCACCGCGATGGTTACGGCTTTGTCGATGCCGCGCTTCATGGCCATCGGGTTTACGCCCGAGGTGACGGCCTTAACGCCCTCGCGATAGATGATCTGCGCCAGGACTGTCGCGGTAGTGGTGCCGTCGCCGGCCACATCGGAGGTCTTCGAAGCCACTTCCCGCACCATTTGCGCGCCCATGTTTTCGAGCGGATCGGCCAGCTCAATCTCCTTGGCAACCGTCACTCCGTCTTTGGTGATGGTGGGACCGCCAAACTTTTTCTCGAGCACCACGTTGCGGCCTTTAGGGCCCAGCGTTACTTTGACCGCGTCGGCCAGTTGATTCACTCCGCGCAGGATGGCCTGCCGCGAATGGTCCGCGTAAATAATTTGTTTTGCCATGTGATTAGCTCGCTTTCTTCGCAGCCACCGGCTGCGAGTCCAAAATTCCGAGGATCTCGTCCTCACGCATGATCATGTACTCGGTTCCTTCAATCGTGATGTCGCTGCCGGAATATTTCCCGAACAGGATGCGATCGCCGACCCGAACGTCCAGCGCGACCACCGTGCCATCTTCCAGACGCTTGCCTTTTCCAATGGCCATCACTTCACCCTCCTGGGGTTTTTCTTTCGCGGAATCGGGAATGTAGAGACCGCCGCGCAGAGCTTCTCCCTTTTCCTCAACGCGCTTGATCACCACGCGGTCATACAACGGACGAATTTTCATAAACTCAGGCCTCCCGGCCCTGATGGTGCTGCATCACACTGCTCGAATCTGCCGATATTCCGGTTCCCACATCGCGTCTCCCACTTGCTGCACGATGTCGTCGAACTTCACGCCCGCCAAACCCTCCTGGACCGCGGCTTCGGCAACGGCTACCGCGACGGTCAAGGACACGATCCGCAGATCGTCGACGTGCGGCAGCAAGGACGCGCCCGGAAGGCGAACGGCAACCAGGCTGGATACCGCGTTCGCCGCCGCGGCGAACATGTTGTCGCTGATGAGCCGGGCGCGCGAGACAATCGCCCCCAGACAAAGCCCCGGGTAGAGCATCGCGTTGTTCACCTGGCCGATTACGTAGGTCACTCCCCGATACGTCACGGGCTGGAACGGGCTGCCGGTGGCAATCAGAGCCCGGCCCTCGGTCCAGGCAATCAGATCGGCTGGCGTCGCTTCGGTCAGGGCCGCCGGATTGGAAAGCGGAAAGATGATGGGCCGTTCGCAATGCTTGGCCATTTCCCTGACAATCGATTCTGTAAATGCGCCCGCGGCGGTGGAAGCGCCGATCAGCATGGTTGGCCGTACCTGATGCACTACTTCGGCCAGATCGATGCAGTGCTCCGGGCCTTTGCGCTTCCAGCGCTTCACCTCGGCGCTGGGACGAGCGTAGGGCGCTTGATAGTCGTGCAAGCGCTCACCCAGGTCGTCCACCAGCAAGCCGTCGGTGTCCACCAGCCAGAAGCGAGCGGAGGCATCCGAACGGGACAGACCCTCGCGGGTCATCGAATCGCGGATCTGATCGGCAATTCCCAAGCCGGCCGTTCCGGCGCCGAGGATGACAACGCGCTGGTTGCGCATGGGCGATCCGCACAGGCGCGCCGCGGAAACCGCCGCCGCCAGCGTGATGGCGCCGGTGCCTTGCATATCGTCGTTAAACGTACAGATCCGATCGCGGTATTTCTCCAGGATGCGGCGTCCATTGCCCGGCGCGAAATCCTCCCATTGCAGCAGCGCGTTCGGGAACAGCCTGGTTGCAGTCTCAACATAGGCATCGATGAAGGCGTCGTAGCGCTGCCCGCGGAAGCGGACGTGCCGGTTTCCGGCGTACATCGGATCTTTGAGGAGGCTTTCCCGGTTGGTGCCGACATCCAGCACGACCGGAATTACCCGCGTAGGATCGATCCCGCCGGCCGCGGTATAAATCGCCAGCTTGCCGATCGAGATTTCGATGCCGCCCACGCCCCAATCGCCCAGTCCCAGAATTTGCTCGGCGTCGGTGGCCAGTATTAAGTCGATGTCTTCGGGGCCGGCGTCCAGGTTCGCGAAAGCCGCTTCCATCCCGTCCATGTGATCGATGGAAAGATACAGACCGCGCGGACGGCGGCACTCGTGGTGATACTGCTGCATCGCCATGCCGACCGTCAAATCGTTGACGATCGGGATCATCTCGCGCAGGTGACCGGCTAACAAGCGATAAAACAGCACCTCGTTGCGGTCGTGCAGCGTCGTCAGGTAGATATTCCGGTTGAGCGCATCGGGAAGCCGCTGGTATTGTGCGTAGGCCGCTTTCACCTGCGCCTCCAGCGTGCTGATGACGGGAGGAAGCAGCCCGGTGAGGCCCAGCTCTATTCGTTCCTCCGCGGTGAAGGCGGTGCCCTTGTTCAGCAAAGGCGTGGTGAGCACTGCCAAGCCGCGTGCCTTTGTCTTGAAGCAGTTCTCCCCTTCGAGGTGGGAACTACGCATTCGCGCCTCCAATATTGGGGTGATTCTTTGTCGCATGTTATTCCGTTACCCCCTTTGTGCTCGCATTCTTCCGAGTAACTCGCGCAAAACGAAGCGCGGCGCGGGCCAGTCCCTAATCCGCTTGGCGGTGCGCGCCGCACGCTTTGCGCTTCTAAATGGCTTTACAAAACCCGCTCCCTTACGGTCGCGGCTCTGTAAGGCGCTGAATCTCCTTCACGCCCCGGCCCATTGCACGCGGCAAGCCGGGGAGGCAAACCCGCTGGTCGATCCCTATACGCGTGTACGGGCAAATTGGAGGCCAAAGGCCCCGCCTAAGGCCAGCAATCCCAACAGCCCGATCAGAGGCATTGGACTTGCGGTTTTCGGCAACTCCGGAGCGTCATTCGACGCCACCAGCGCTTTGGCGGGAGGCGGGGTCACCACTTCGGCTATTTGAACGTCTTCGCCAGTGGGCTTCACCGCCATGACCGGCGCCTGCTTCAGCGCCACAACTACGGGTTCTTCGGGCGACTGGATCGGAGCGGCGACTTCGGCCGGGATCTCGGCTGACGTGTATAGAACCGGCGAATTGGTCACTTTGGCCAACTCAAGCGCTCTTTCCTTAGGATATACGAATTCATCGCCAAAGTTTTTGCCGGGATAGAACCATGCCCGAAGCACGTCCGGCTGGCCGGGCGGCGTTTCTCTGAAGGTCAGCACCGTTTTGCTGGTGGCCTTGAGACGATAGTTGGGGACTGCCAGGACGGTGGCGTAAACCACCGTCTCGTCCTGGTTGAAGATCTGGACGATGTGGCGATCCGATGGCGAGCCCAGAAGCTTGAAAACATAGGTGCCGGGCGGCAATACGGCCCACCCCTTCATGTGGACGCCCGGGGTTTCCACAGGCTGGTCGAAAGTGAGCACGGTCTTCTGGTTCCAGTCGTCGGCCTTCGCGCTGGGAGAGAAAGCCGTAGCGATGATCGCCGCACAAAGTACGGTCGGTACTGTTTTTAAGAAATTCATTGCTGTTCCTTTTTCCGATTTTCAGAATTTGTGAGGGAATCCCACGCACCGGCTAAGAGCACTTGTACATCCGTTGGCAACCGCTCGCAGGCTGTGTCGAAACCGGCTCCCTCACGGTCGCGGCTCTGTAACGCAGTACTTACGAAGCCGTGACGATGAGGGCTACCCACGTTTTCAGGCGGCAATAAGATGGTGAACGAGTGCGTTTGGGTTTCAGAGGACTGACCGCATGGTGTCAGATGACGAAATAAGGTCGAAACACTTTGCGCGGGGCCGGTTAGGCTGGCTAGCGTGGCGTTTCGCGTAAAGTGCAGCCTGGCCGCCCGCGCGGGGACCTCACCGTTACGGGCGCACTACCACTTCAAATTTGAGGTTCGGCAATCGATCGGCGGCGCGCTGGCGGATTCGGCGGGAGGGCATTCGATAACGGCTCTTCACCGGCCGGGAGGCCGGAGCGCTTTGCGGTGCGGAATGCGTGCCGTTCCAGCGTCGAGGCGAATTGCGACGCGCCCCGGCGCACGACGTGACCGACCGCAAAGAGCTGCAGCGGAATGATTCCGTTGAGTAGCGAGGGCCACTCAATACTCAATTCGACACGCGCTCCCAAAACGATCTTGTGCTCGGATGCCACCAGCACGCCGCCGCTGCTCAGATTGACCACGAGCCCGTCGCCCGCGTAATAAGCCCCAGCGTGATAAAAGCGGAACCGAACGCCCAAGTCGAGTGGATAGCGCGACCTTACCCGGCGCTCCGTTCGAATCGGCCATTTGGCGGCAACCACGCTTTCGTGGTCACCGGGGAAGTAAAGGACTTTAGCGATGGACTGCGTCGAAGTCGACATAGGGTTAGGCCCCACCGCCCATGGCCTTGGCTCGTCCAGGTGCGGTTCGGCGGCTCCCGACGGACGCCGACCAGGGACCTAACAAATCCGCTTCAAAGATGTTGTAAAGCTGGTTCTCGCACCTGACCTCCCGGCATTCGCGCAGGCGAGAGGCGCCGACCACCGTGAGTTCCGCTCCCTCTGGCAGGAAAACGATCCGCCCTTTGCCGGCCGGCTCAAAATGAACCACGGCGAACGACTTTCTTAAACGGTACACTCGCGGGGCTTGGCAGTCGCCGTTTTCGGCGGGCACGGCCAGCGCAGCCGGCATAAAAGACGCAACGGCATTCGTCATGGGGATCAACCTTTCCAGGGTCACGGACGCTACGCCGCCGAGACCGTTTCCTTGGCCTGTGCTCTCGAGTACAGCACCCGGCTTACTGTTTCGATCAACTCCGCGGACCGAAAGGGCTTCGCCAAACATTCCAAGCCACGGTAATCGAACCTGGCGCTACCGGACATAAAGACCACCGGCAGGCTGGAATCCATCCCGAGAACGCGATCGGCCAGTTCGAAGCCGTCGATGTTCGGCATCGCCACGTCGGTGAGCAGCAGTGCAATGCTCGATCGATGCTGCGCATAGAGACAGAGCGCCTGCTCCGCGCCGGCGGCCGTAATCACTGTGTATCCGGCGTTCTCTAAGAAGGTTCGCGTGAATCCTAGAACGTCAACGTTATCGTCAACCGCCAGAATTGTTCCGCGTTGCCTGTCGTGTGTCATGCCTCCGGCCTCCTGCGCGGCGACTCAATAGCTTCAAACGGGGAGTTAATCAAGTATCGGGATTTACCCGAGTCCAGTCTGTTCAGAATTGCTCAACAGCGCAAAAATTGCGGCGCGCACCTCCAGCAGAACCAGCAACCGGCTCGCGCCGCACCGCTTTGTGCGCGAGTTCGTTACGTCATTGGTCATATTTGTCATTCATCATTCACAATTCGTCGTTCGTCATTCGTCATTCGTCATTCGTCATTCATCATTCATCATTCATCATTCATCAATCGTGCAGAATGATATTGAGCAGAGAGCTATGGATTTCCAGGCTGCTATTGGACCGCCCGCTGTACTTGATGAAGCCCAGTTTGCGGAAACGGTTCATGAAAAAACTGACGCGCGAGCGGGTGGTGCCGATGATTTCCGCCAGCGTCTCCTGGCTAATCTTCGGAATCGCAGCCTCCGGATGGCCCTCTTTCCCGAAGTTGGCCAGCAAGAGGAGCACGCGCGCCAGGCGTTTTTCGCTGGAATTGAAGAGCTGGTCCACCAGGTCCTCCTCAATTCGAATGTTGCGGGAAAGCAGATGGTCAAGCAGCAGTTCTGAAAAGGCCGGCTCGTCGTGAAGCACGCGGGTAACGCCGGCTTTTTCCAGCCGCATGATGGAGCATTCCGTCATGCTGGTTGCGCTTGCCATGCGCACCGGTTGGCCGGCCAGGCATCCCTCGCCAAAGAAGTCGCCGGCGCCTAAAAGAGCGACCACCGCTTCCTTGCCCTGCTTGGAGACCACCGTCAGCTTGATCTTGCCTTTCTGGATGTAGAAGATGGAGTCGGCCGGATCGCCTTGGAGGAATACCGCGTGGTTCTTGGGATAGTCCGCCAGCGTTCTTCCTTTGCCGGCTTGGGCCAGAAAGCTTCGTGGATCGAAATTGAGTTCGTGGTTATTCTTCAGGCTCGGCTTCATAGGGCGATACTAGACGCCGGGCGTTACTGCCCGATTCGGAAGCTGGTGACGGCGCCCCAGAGTCCCGCGGATTTCAACACAAAAACTCCCACCGCAACCACCACGACGACATTGAGTATGGTCTTGATGCTGGAGGCCATCGGGATATAGCGATTGACCAGCCATAGGGCCATGCCCACCACAATCAAAGCGACAACCAAATTTATTAAAGGCATTTCCGGTACTCCTCGCCCCAAGGCAAGGCAATTGGCTGCCCAACTGACGGTGGGACGCCGTCACGCGTAAGAGGGGACAACGCCCGTCCCTGGCTGTCGCGGTTCGGAATCAGCGTTCTACGAGCCGCGCTCGAGCCAGCGGTATGGATAATTTCCCAATTTATTCTAGCAGGTTGCCGAGACTGGCGAAGAGGGACTGACCACCGGGCGTCGGGCGACCAAATGCGATCAATCATTTGCGCCAATTCTTGGAATCGGTGCTAGAATGGGTCGACCGCCAATCTTGGCTCTCCGCTGTTTTCGAGACCCTTCAGCGCTCACGGCCTGACTCTTAGACCATACGGTTTCCTGGATCGACGGGGCAAAGGAGACTCGATGCACTCCGCAGCCTCGGAACAAGAAACCAGCAGCTGGCTGGTAAGCGATGTCCTGAAAGAGCTGGAGCTATTGCTCCGCGCGGTTATCTCCCACCAGTCGGAAGCTGTCGTCGTGGTAGACCAGGATCGGGTTTGCGTGGACGCCAGTTGTGGCGCCTGCAAACTGTTCGGCCTGCCGTCCGGCAGTCTGATCGGCCGCCAAATCGACGACCTGCTCAATCCTGGCAAGCTTCAGTCCGCCTCGAACAGCGAGGTATTACCAGGGCGGCTTGTCCTGGCGATCAACGATGGGAGCGAAAAGAACGCCTCCGCCGCCAGCCAGGACTACGCGCTATTCTCTCTCGACGCCGCCGCTCGGGTGGTTGACTGGCACTCGGGAGCCGAACGCATCTACGGGTACAAACGCGAAGAGATCGCCGGTGAAGATGTGAGCCGCCTTTACCCGGACGCCGACGGCCTGCGCGCCACGCTGCTCGAAGAATTGGGAAAAGCCGCCATCGAAGGTCATCTCGGAAGCGAGGGATGGCATAAGAGAAAGGATGGGGCGCGCTTTTGGGCGAACTCGTTGACAACCGTCCTACGGGACGAAGACCTGCAAGTCCAAGGCTTTGCCAGGGTGGTGCGGGACTTTAGCGCTCGTCACCGAATGAACGAAGCGCCGCTCAACAGCCGATCCACCCTTCGGCAGCGCCCCGCCGAACCCGCGGTCGCGGGCATCGTTTCCGGTGAGTTCGACCGAATTATCGACGCCAACGATGCGTTTCTCAATATGGTTGGATACAGCCGCGATGCGTTAATCGCGGGCGAGTTGCAGTGGGCCGATATCGCCGCGCCGGAATACTTGCCTCTTCAGGAACACGCTCATGAAGAAAGCTTGCTGCACGGCTCCTGTACGCCATTTGAAATGGAATACATTCGCAAGGATGAGACCCGCATGCGCGTTCTGGTGGCTTGCGCCGTACTGCCTCCGTCTGCTTTTCGCCCGTCCCCTTTTCGATGGATGGCCTTTGTGCAGGACCTCACCGCGCGCGAGCGCACCGAGAAGATTGCGGATGAACCCGGCGCCTCGCATGAATTTGAGGAGATTGTCGGAACAAGCGCCGCGCTCAAGCGCGTGATGGGGCAAGTGGAAATCGTTGCGCCCACCGACGCCACGGTACTCGTTTTAGGGGAAACCGGCACCGGAAAAGAGTTGGTGGCGCGCGCGATCCACAAAACGAGCGCCCGCCGAAATCGCCCTTTTATCACCCTGAACTGCGCCGCGATCCCGACCGGGCTGTTGGAAAGCGAACTGTTCGGCTATGAGAGAGGAGCGTTCACGGGAGCTTTGTCTCAGAAGATCGGCCGCTTCGAAAGGGCGCACCAGGGAACTCTGTTCTTGGATGAAGTGGGGGACATTCCCTTAGAACTCCAGCCCAAATTGCTGCGCGCTCTGCAGGAGAAGGAATTCGAACGGCTGGGCGGCACGCGCACCATTCCGATCGACGTCCGGCTGCTGGCGGCCACCAATCGGAATCTGACGCAAATGATGGGCGACAAGCTGTTCCGCAGCGATCTTTATTACCGGCTGAAGGTCTTCCCCATCACCATCCCGCCTTTGCGCGAACATCGCGAAGACATTCCAGTGCTGGTCCGGCATTTCACTCAAACCTACGCCGCCAAGATGAACAAGCAAATCGACAAGATCCCGGCGGAGACGATGCAGGCGCTGGTGGCCTGGCCGTGGCCGGGAAACGTGCGCGAGCTTGAGAATTTCATCGAGAGATCGGTCATACTTTCGCCCGGTTCCAACCTCCGCGCTCCCTTGGCTGAAATCCGCGCCGAAGCGGCGGAAGCTCCCGCCGGCGCCTCGCTCGCCGAGGTGGAGCGGGAGCATATCATCCGTGTTCTGCGCGAGTCGAACGGAGTGATCAGCGCCGCGGCTACCCGTCTGGGATTGCCGCGCACGACGTTGAACGCCATGATGCGGAAGCTGGAGATTTCGCGTAAGGATCTTTAGTTCTCGCGCGGCCCGAAATACAGCAAAGAACCGCTGGCCTGCGTGCCCGGCTCATCGGATGTGATGGAGCGGGCGACACGCAAAGTGATCTAACCGCAATACTGTTCACTTTATGCGACATTGGTACACGCGACTTTTAGTCGCGTCTCCTCCATACCGAACACAAACGCGGCTGAAAGCCGCGGGTACCTTTTAGTTAGCACGACCATACTAAGTGAACAGTATTGGATTCAGCGGCTGTCCAGCAAATTCTGCACCGCTTCGGCCAGCATTCTCGGCACAAACGGTTTCTGCAGGAACGCCACTTGCCGCCGCAGTGACGGCGGAAGATTCTCGATAAAGAAGGGCGATCCGCTGCAAACCAGGATGGGGAGGTTCGGCCGGATCTCAAGCATGCGCGCGAGCAGCGCATCTCCAGGCATATCGGGCAAGCTGAGATCGGCGATCACGACGCGGTAGCCATCCGGCGCCGCTTCAAAGTTTCGCAGCGCATCCACCGATTTCAGATGAGTCTCCACTTCGAATCCCAGCCGTCGCAGATATCTATCGATGAGCTGCAACAGCGGAGGTTCATCTTCCACTAGCAAAATTTTGACGGGAGAGCCGCTCACCACGCGCCCCTCACCAAGCCCCCAGTGACGTTTGCGCCCAGGCTGAACGCGACGCCCAGGCTCACGCGGTTGGAATCGTCGTCCAAGACGTCTCCTGTCGCGTAGCGTGCGATGTAGTGGCGATAATCGTAGCGTATATCCAGGTAAGTGTCGCTCATCAACTTATAGAGCACTTGCATCCCACCTTGCAGATTCGAATATTTGCCCACGGTTTGTCCCAGAGCCGAGAGTTGATTGTAGCTCGCGTTCACCCGCGCTTGCAGCGTTCGCCCGGCGATATAGGAGTAAGCCACCGCGCCGGACGTTTGCCGGGAGGTCAGATAAAGTCCATTGCCGGGCGTGACGGTGCTTGAATAGTCGAAGCTCAGCGAAGCGGCTTTGAAGCGGCGAATCAAACGGGCCTCGGCGACCGGAAGGTACAGCTTGTTGCGAAACGTCACCACCGCGAAACTCTCGCCGGTGAGCGCGGCGACGGCTGGCGCGAGCGCGACCTCCGTCAAACCCAGCGTGTCCACGCGGACGCCTCCCGCCAGCGTGCTGAAATCCCATTCGCGCGCGATCTCAACCGAATACTCCAGCGCGGCCGTTTCCAGGCGAGCATTTCCAAAGGCGTCCTGAAAATCGAAGTATATGTTGTTGTAACTGGCCGCAATTGTTTGCCGCGGCGTCAGCCGGTAAGCTACGCTCGCGCGAGCGTTGTAGCCGTTCAACCCGGCCAGCAACAGCGACGCCCTTCGCACCACGAATCCATCTCCGCCGAAATCGACCGATAGGCGCGCGGTCGGACGCCAGGTCAGGTCCACTCGCGATTGCAGATAGTTTGTGCGGCTATCGAACAGCTCATCGGTTGGGATGCCAAGGCGGTCCAGGCTTGCCAGCGGAAAATCGGAGAAGGCTCCATTGGCCAGAGTCGTCGTTCCGAGCGTGTTCTTCACATCCAGATTGAGATGCCGCAGCAGCGCTTGGTGGTAGGTGATTTGGAGAAACTGATCCAGGCCGTCGAACACGGGTGCGTTCGTGTATTTCCGATAGGAGCCGCGATACTGGATGCTGAGTTTGCCACGCCGCCAGCGGTGCGAAGCGTTCGCGGCGAGGTTGGTTTCCTCGCCGAAGCTTGCAACGGGAGGGACCTGCTTGCCTCCCACGGCGGGCGGAGCGATGAGGCCCGAATCATACACGCCGATAATCTGCGCATAGAGGCCGAAAGCATTCATCGCGCCTTGTGTTGTTTGCGAAGGGCCACTGTTCCCGCTAAGAACGGACGGCCCGTCGTACTTCGAATCCGCCGGATCTGGACCTGAGGTTTCGTCCGCGGCCGGCACGACCCCCGTCTCGGACTCCGCGGCTGCGCCGGCGAAATCGTATAAGCCAAACGCATCCGCGCGGCTCAGTATGGAGGGTGCTTCGTAAGTTGGTTCCTGCTGCTCCCGCGCGCCAGGATCAGGCTGGTCCTGCGCCGGAGCGAAGCCGGCCACCAGCAAAACCAGAAAGGAGATTCTCGATCCCAGCCCGCTTCGTCCTTATTTATAGACTCAAGTCTGACGCCGTTGGCAAGATGTGTCAAGCGAGTGCGTTTGCGCCGGTGCGGCGCGCGCTCCTGCCGCGCCTCTCGTCTATCATCCATGAACTATCAATTATCATCGGCGGTATGCGATTCCACACAGAATATCTGAAGTTTCAGACCAGGCAGCACCGCCAGTTCATCAACATCACCTCCGAAGTGGACTCCGCGCTGAGGAAAAGCGGAATTCAGGAGGGCATGATTCTGGTCTCGGCCATGCACATCACCGCCGGGGTTTGGGTGAACGACGCGGAAGACGGCCTCCTGGCCGATATCGACGAATGGCTGGAAAAACTTGCCCCTTTCCGCGAAGACTACCGCCATCACCGCACCGGCGAAACCAATGGCGACTCGCATCTGAAAAGCCTGATCGTGCATCATCAGGTGATCGTTCCGGTGACGGCCGGTAAGCTCGATTTTGGCCCCTGGCAGCAGGTTTATTACGCCGAATTCGACGGACAGCGCGCGAAACGCGTCATTATTAAGGTAATGGGCGAATGAAGTTTTAGGGCCGGTGAAAGGATCGCGATCCACCGGGCATTCACCTACAGGAGCATTATGCGACGCTACTTTCCTCTGCTGGCAGCCTTCCTGTCAACGGCTTTCTTGTCATCCGCCGAGGCCGCCGATCTTCCCATCCGCGAGGTAATTCTGTACAAGAGCGGAGTCGGCTATTTTGAGCGCGGCGGCACGCTGCGCCCGGGCGAATCCGCTCGCCTGGATTTCAAGGCTTCGGATATGAACGATGTTCTCAAGTCGCTCACCATCTCCGGCCAGAATGGCGGCAAGGTTAGCGGCCTGCGCTACGATTCGAGCGAGCCGCTGGATCAAAAGCTCGCCGATTTTCCTTTCAAGATCGATGGCCAGGCGTCGCTGGCCCTGTTTCTCGATCAGATGAAAGGCGCGAAGGTCGAATTGAAATATGGCTCTGAAACCATCGGCGCGACAATAGTCAGCGGGCGTGTGGTCAAAGCCGACGACAAGCAGCCGGAACGCGAGCAACTGGTGGCGCTGCTCGATTCGGGCGAACTGCGAACGCTCGATCTGGCGGCTGCCAGCTCCATTCGCTTCGCCAATCCAGCGCTGCAAGCTCAGCTTCGCGATTACTTGACCGTCGTGAATCAATCGCGCTCCACGGATAAGCGCGGCATCTACGTCGATTCGTCCGACGCGAAGGAGCGACAAATCGATGCCAGCTACATGCTTCCCACGCCCGTCTGGAAATCCAGCTATCGGCTGATTTTCGGCGAAAGGGGCGATCCCACCCTGGAAGGCTGGGCCATCGTCGACAACACCACCGGCGAAGATTGGACCAACGTGCGGCTGGCCGTTGTATCGGGCCGTCCGGTGTCCTTCATCAGCAATCTTTATGAGCCGAAGTACGTGGCGCGTCAAACGGTGGAGCTGCCGGAGGATCGAGCGGCGAACCCGGTGCTGTACGGCGGCGCATTGCTGTCGAACGGTGCAGCCCCCGCGCCCGCTGCCAAAGCCATGCGGCTGGGCGGCGCAATAGCCGGGTCCGCGGGGGGAGCACCGAACCTGGCGTTCGCGCTTCGTAGCCCACGCCAAGGCGAAGCCGATTCTGGACGAGACACGATCCTGAGCGACGTGGCGGTCAACGTTGCATCCGGCGACCTGGGTGACCTCTTCGAATACCGCTTCGCGACGCCCGTCACCGTGAAAAAGGACGAGTCCGCGATGCTGCCATTCCTGCAACAGCCCATCGGCGCGCGCAAGCTGCTGATCTATTCGGAGAGCTACGGCGAGCATCCTATGAACGCAGCCGAGCTGAACAACTCCACCGCCAAGACGCTGGATGGCGGACCCATTACTGTCTTCGATGCCGCCAGCTATGCCGGGGAAGCTCTCATGACCACGCTGAAGGCCGGCGACAAGCGCCTGATCAGCTACGCCGTCGACCTGGGCACGCGCGTCACCACGCAATTTGATTCCAGCCGCGACCTGGTGCGCGAGATTCATGTGAATCGCGGGGTGCTCAGCGCTCGCATGGCTCTGGACGAAACCAAGACCTACACGATCCGAAACGTGGATCAAAAATCGAAGACGCTGATCATCGAGCATCCCGAGCGCTTGGGCTACAAGCTGCTCGCTTTGAAGCCCGCCGAGACCACAGCCAACGCCTACCGCTTTGAAGTGAAGCTGGGCCCCGACGCCAGCGAGAAGTTCCCAGTGGCCGAAGAGCGCGTGTACGAAACTACAACATCGGTGTCCAGCATGACGCCGGATGTGTTGCTCACCTACGTGCAGAACAAAGCGCTGCCGGAGGCCGCCCGGAACCAATTACAACAAATCTTGAATACCAAGCGGCAAATCTCGGATCTCGACGATCAGATTCATCAACTCGACAGCGACATCAGCGGGATCGTGAACGATCAAACGCGCATCCGCCAAAATATGCAAAGTCTGAACCAGGTGAGCGGGCAGCAGGATCAGGTTCAAAAGTATGCGCGTCAACTGGCCACTCAGGAAGCCGCATTGGCAGGCTCGCGCGACAAACTGAGCGATCTGAAGAAACAGAAATCCGCGCAGGAATCCAAGCTGAACACGCTGATCGAAAAACTGGAATTCTGAGCCGCTCACCAGATCCGGAGCACTCACCACAGGTGATAGTATCCGTCGCGCCGCGCGAGTTCCACCGGCAGCCCGAACAACTCCGTGAGACGCTCCGTAGTCAGCAGATCGTTCTTAGCGCCGTCGGCAAACACGCGCCCCTCGCGCAGCAAAATCACGCGATCGATTTCTGGAAGGATATCCGGAAGATGATGCGTCACCATCAGAATGCCGGTGCCGGCTTGAGCCAGCTTGCGAAGAATATCGCGTAGCTCCAGCGCTGCGCGAAAGTCCAGGCTATTGCTCGGCTCATCCAACAGCAGCGCCAATGGATCGTGTACCAGAGCGCGGCCGATAAGCAGACGATGCGCCTCACCCGAAGACATCTCGGTCATATCGCGATCGGCCAGATGCGGCACCTCCAGGAGTTCCATCACCTGACCGGTCTTTTCCATCATGGCCTCCGCCACTTCGTGATAAGGTTGAACGCCAATGCTGCTGAAAAAACCCGACAGCACCATCTCGCGGCCGGTGATCTCGCGCGTGCAGCGCCGCATCAATTCGTTGGAAACGATTCCCAACAGCGGGCGCAGCTCAAACACGTTCCAGGTCTCGCGTCCTAGAATGGTGAGCGACGAATCCGGCAGCGCCAGCGGATAGCATTCGCGCGTGATGGTTTTTATTAGAGTCGATTTGCCGCAGCCGTTCGGCCCCAGGATCGCCACGTGCTCTCCGGCGCCGATGCGGAGCGTAATCTCGTGCAGCACCTGCTTGCCGCCCAGCATCACCGACACACGATGGAACGCCAGCAAGGCCGGAGTATCGGGCGTTTTTCTCGAATCGCTATTCACTGGTGGAGAGTATACTGCAAGCATGTCGAAAAGCGTTTTAGTTCTTTTCCTGGTATCATTTTGCCCGCTCGCCTTCGGGCAATTGGATTCGAATTCAATCACCGTCAGCGTTTATAACAACGCAAATCTCCAGCCGGATCAGGCGATTTTCGCCGTCGTCGTCCAATCGAGCCTCTACACCGGTCTCGACGATGTGCTTACCGCGTTACAAAGCTCGGGAATTACTGCGGCAAATTTCTCGAGCGTGAACACCACGCAAGAGTACGTCAACGGAAGCACGACCGTCCTGGTGCTGCAATGGACGTTCAACCTCGCTGTGCCGCTGACCAATACCAAGGCAACAATCTCGAGCCTGACTACTCTGCAACAAAACATTGCCATGCAGAACAACGGGCTCGTGCTATCCTTCAGCATCGCGGGAACGCAGATTTCGCAGCAATTGGCGCAATCGCAGACCTGCTCACTCTCGGGACTCGTCGCGTCCGCCACCACGCAGGCACAAAGCTTGGCAATGGCCGGCGGCTTGACGCTTGGTTCCATCACCGCGCTGTCGAGCTCCATTTCGAATTTCGTTTCCAATCCTTATTCAACTCCAGCGCCCTGCTCAATCACCGTGACGTTCAGCTTAGCCAGGCGCTAGACCAATGTGGAAGTTTTCTCTCTCGGCTCTGTACTTTCTTGCCGCGCCGGCTTTCGGCCAGTTCGAATCGCATGCGCTAAGCATCACGGCGACACGCTCCATTTATGTACAGCCCGACCAGGCGGTATTTGGCTTGTCAGTCAGCTCCAGCGCGATTACCACTCTGGAGCAGGCCGCCGCTCCGCTGTCGGGCCTCGGTATTACTTCCGCAAATCTCTCGGGCGAGGGAAGCAGCGTTGTCCCCCCGAGCTTTCAATGGAGTTTTACGCTGGACGCGCCGCTCTCCAGCTTGACGGCTACCATTGGTTCGATCGTAAAACTACAGCAGACCATCGGACAAAACAACAGCGGGCTGACGCTGACGTTCAGTGTCAATGGAACCGAAGTGTCTCCACAACTGCAGCAAGCGCAATCCTGCTCCAATTCCGACCTTATCGCCGATGCAACCGCCCAGGCCCAGAAACTGGCAACCGCGGCTGGGTTGGCGCTGGGGCCGATCCGCAGTTTGTCGAACGCCCCACTCGCCCAAGCTTATGCGGTCCCCAGCCTTGTGGTGGTCACAAGCCGCCTGGGCGACTTCGCTCCTGGCAGCTTCTCATCGCCCTTGACCTGCTCGCTCACCGTCCAGTTTCAATTGCAGCCTTAGCAGGGTGTGTCGAGACCGGCTCCCTTACTGTCGCGGCTCTGTAACGCGCGCAATCTACCGAGCCGCGCGCGTGAGCAAGCGGTTTTTTCAGACTTTCGACACAGGCGCGAAACGCATATACAATGTCTGAGCATGTCCAACGATCAACTCATGGAATCCCTGGCGATTCGTACCGTCGTCGATAACTGGGTGCTGTGGCGCGACGCCGGCGATTGGGCGCGCCTTCGCACCGTGTGGCATGACGACGGCTACATGATGGCCACTTGGTTCCAAGGCACGGCGGACGAATTCATCCGCGTGAGCCGGGAAGGCTTCAACCGCGGCGTCAACATTCTGCACTCGCAAGGCGCCTCCTCGGTGGATATCGAAGGCGCCCGGGCCATTGCGCAAACCAAAATGACCATCAATCAGCGCGCCCTGGTTCACGATGCGCCGTGCGACGTGGTCTGCACCGGCCGCTTTTACGATTTCTTCGAAAAGCGCAACGATCGCTGGGCCATCGTGCTGCGGCAGCCGATTTATGAAAAGGATCGCATGGACCCCGTGGATCCCGGCAAGCTGCTGCCGCTGGATCACGCGCTGCTGAAGCGCTTCCCGGAAGGTTATCGCCACCTGGCGTACTTGCAAACCAACATCGGCTACAAGGTGAAAACCGACATGCCTGGCCTGAAGGGTCCCGAAGTGGAAGCCTTGTACGCACGCGGAAAGCGGTGGCTGGCGGGCGGCCCTATCGAGCGTTCTGAGAGCAGCGCGAAAACCTCCGGCAGTTGATTATTCCCTTCCCACGGACCGAACGCCCAAACAGATCGGAGTCGCCATCGCGGTGTTCTCAAGCTGCGTGTCTCTCAACTCCCCCCTGCTAGCAACTGTGTCGAAACCGGCTCCCTCACGGTCGCGGCTCTGTAACTCGCGGAATCTGCCGAGCCGCGCGCCAGCAGCACACCCGGAGACGACCCGATGTCGTGCACTGGAGAACATCGACTCGAAGAATACCGGAAGGGTGGCGCGTTAGCAAGCGGTCTTTTCGGACTTTAGACACAGGCTGCTAGCTGAATCGTGTCGTGCTACGGGCCCGTTGGGCGCTGGGAACCGCAGCCTGCCAGACGGGAACCAGCCGTGTCAGACGCGAAGCCAATCTCGTCTCCTGCTCCGTTGCGATAGACTCTTTTGATGCTGGGAGTTTTTCAAGGAGGCTACGATGCACCGAAAGATTATTTTTGTATGCGTACTCGCTATGGCCGCGCTGACGTCCGCCCTTTCGACGGCGCAGACTCGCACCGCAAGCACGCTGGACATCTATGTTATCGATGTGGAAGGGGGCAACGCCACGCTGTTCGTTCCCCCTTCCCATGAGTCGCTGCTCATCGACACGGGGAATGCCGGCGCCGCGGCTGCCCGCGACGCAGGCCGCATCATGGAAGCGATCCAGGCCGCCGGACTGCAGCAGATCGATCATTTGATCACCACGCATTGGCACGGCGATCATTTCGGCGGAATGGCCGAGTTGGCCTCCAAGATTACCATCCGCGAGTTTATCGACCACGGCCCGAACGCCCAGCCCGGTGAACTTGCCGATAACTTCCTGCAAAACGTCTATCCGCAGCTCTATGCCAAGGCCAAGCACACCGTGGTGAAAGCCGGCGACAAGATTCCCATGGCGGGCCTGGACGTGCGCGTGGTCGCTTCCGCCGGTGAAACCATCAAGACGCCATTAAAAGGCGCCGGAATGCCGAATCCTTATTGCGCCAATTTCAAGCCGGGGGAGAACAACGCGGAAGACCCGCAATCGGTCGGGGTTTATGTCACGTTTGGAAAATTTCGCACGATCCATTTAGGGGACCTCACCAAGAACAAGGAATTCGAATTGATGTGTCCCACCAACCGCATCGGCACGGTTGACGTCCTTTTGGGTCTGCATCACGGACAGGCCAGCTCGAATTCGGAGGTGCTGGTTGACGCCGTTCATCCTCGCGTCGCCATCATGAATAACGGCACTCGCAAAGGCGGCGAACCGGAGGTCATGAAAACTGTGCATTCCTCGCCCGGTCTGGAGGATCTCTGGCAGCTTCACTTTTCCGTCTTGAGCGGCCAGGAGTATACGGTCCCGGGAATGTTTATCGCGAACACGATTGACGAGCCGCAGTCGGCGCTACCCATTGCTCCCGTGGCTGCGCCGCCGCCCGGCCCCGGCGCTCCGCCCCCGCCGGCGCATAACGGCAAGGCATATTGGATCAAACTGTCCGCGCAACAGGATGGTTCGTTCACCGTCACCAACGCGCGGAATGGTTTCAGCAAAGCGTATGCAGCCGTGCGGTAGTTTCGGTCGGTCGGCGTGCGGTAACGGCCTGTGTCTAAGGTCCGAGAAGACCGTCGCGGTAGGGATGGCCGTTGCTGGCCCCCGGCCCGGGGAATTTCACCCCGAGCCGCTCACAGAACCGTGCATGACAGTCTCCCGTCACACGGCTCGTGCCATCCATTGAGAGCTGCCGCCCTCCGCCACAACCAGTCGGCTCCTCCTGTTGCCAG
>Ga0302325_10004000_pt1 | contig 34305 bp, 32 predicted proteins | sample Palsa_T0_2_FD_201948 | JGI IMG/M metagenome (GOLD analysis project Ga0302325, IMG submission 201948) | Peat permafrost microbial communities from Stordalen Mire near Abisko, Sweden - Palsa_T0_2 | ecosystem: Environmental > Terrestrial > Soil > Palsa > Peat permafrost | place: Sweden: Abisko...
TTGTCTTGCCGTTACAAGAATTCGGCAAACCCTGCGACAGGATGATATTGTCGGTTCCGGCGAGGAGCGCGGTGACCGCCTGTGGCCCCTTGTTGGAAAATCCCTTCGATGCAGTTGTCTTTATCGTACCCGTCACAGTACCGAGCTGTGGCAAAGCCGGACTGGTCTGGCAGGTCGGGAAGCTCGTATTAGCCACGCAGATCGTCGGCGTGACCAGTACGGCCTGGTTGGAGGCCGTCGGGGGCGGTCCCAGCCCGGGATCGATATCGATGACCAGGGGTGTGACGACATTCGTGCCCTTGGAGAGGTCTAGTCCGCCGTTGGGATTCGTAGCATTAAGCGAGGTGCGAATGGTGAGCGGAGTACCGGCTGCCGGCGTGGGCATGACCTGGGCCCGGTAAGAAATGCAACCCTCCCCCGATGGCGCGGTTTGACCGCACACTGGCACCATATTGCCGGGAGTGCCGGCGTCCATAACCAGCTCCACCTGCCGATAGGTTTTGGCCGGGACCGCCGCCGCATTGAAAATTTGAGCGATGTTCTGCAGGGCGAACAGATCGATCTGAATTTCCGCTCGGCCCTCGCCAACCGTAACGCTGTTGCCGCTTCCCGAATTGCCGCCGAAGTTGTTGCCGGTCGAGACGGTGGAGAGGCCCGCCGACTTTGCTATGCCCTGCGGCACCGAGATCGCAACCCATCCGCCATCGCTGTCGGCGACGGTGGGGTTCTTGCTCGGATTGAGCCGCACCGAGACCACATTGAGGTTGACGCTCTGGTAGCCCGTAACGCTTGCGGATTTCGCAAACGAAGACACGAAGGAAACCGCAACGAGGGCCTTGCCGGAAGCCACCGGCTTCGCCGACGCCGAGTCGTTGCCTCCGACTATCACCAGCCCCAGGATCAACAAAACTGGAGCGAGCAGCGCGGCCACCACCCACCGAGAAGATAATTCTTTCACTCAAATCTCGCCACGGACAGAATTGGGTCAAGGGGTTGGAGTAACTTAACTGATGGGCGAAGGCAAGGTGGGTTGCCGCTTATGAGAGCTAATGCATCGCACTAACGGGTACGGCATATTTCAACGAAAAAGCAAGAGAAGTCCGCGCGGCGGCATGGGGCTTGACTATAGGATGTTCTGCTTCGGAAAATTGAGCATGGCAATGAGATCGGGGCGACCGCATCTGGGTAGGGCGCTACGCGCGCTCATGGGTTCGATCGTGTTCCTCCTGGCAGCGCTGGCCGCAGGGGTTCCCGCACTGGCTTCGCCGCAGGTCACGATCGGTAATCCGGGCCTGCAGCACTTCGATTCCGATGGCGGCGTCGAGCTCGATTTCGGCTTGACCGATCCCGGCGGACAGCCGGTCGGCAACCTCCGTCCTGAAAATCTCAAGGTCTATGAAGACGGCGTCCTCGCCAAAATTCTCGACTTTCGCGGCGTGGGCCAGGGGCGTCCGGTCGATATCGTTTTCATCATGGACGTCACCGAGTCGATGCAGCCCTACATCGACGCGGTCAAGCAGAACATCATCCAGTTCGCGCAGGACTTGGCCGCGAATAATCGCGACTATCGGCTCGGCCTGGTCACCTTCGAGGACTACGTCGTTTCAAAGTATCCGGATTGCAATTGCGAATATCGCGAAACCATGACCTCCGACGTGCAGAAATTCATCGGCTGGGTCGGATCGCTGCATGCCGGCGGCGGCGGCGATATTCCCGAAGATCAGCTCGACGCGCTCGCCTACGCCGCGTCGTTCCCGTTTCGGCCCGAAGCGCAAGCCATCGTGATCATCGTCACTGACGCGCCACCGCATCACGATGGCGACGGATCGGCCAACACCCAGCACGATCAGGCCTTTTGGGATCACCACCAGGCGGGCGTCCAGGTAACCGATGAAACCGGCGACAAGGTTGCCGCCCTGATGCAGAAGAACGGGGTTACGCTCTACGCAGTGGCGCCGCCGCCTTTTATCGCCCCAGAATATGCGGAAATCGTTCAGTCCACCCACGGCAAGCTCTACAACATTGTGACGGAGGAAGATCGCTTTCCGGAACTCGTGCGCGAAATCGGGCATTCGATTGCCACCGAGTACTCGCTGACTTATCGCACCCCGCGGCCGATCGAGGACGGCACCGACCGCAAGGTCGAACTCAAGATTGACTTCAACGGCGAGACCGCCGCGGCCGATACCTCATACCAGGTCCGGGGCGTCGGCGGCGCGGCGATTAACATTCCTGAGGAGGGCGCGCCCGACAACGGGGCAGAGGGTGGCACCGGGCTGTCGCAGCTAGCCTTCTCATGGTGGAACGCGGCGGTTCCGCTGGTCGCGATACTCGGGCTGCTGGGGCTTTCGCGGATTCGGTTCGGAGTTTCGCAGGAGGAACTCAAGTCGATCGTCGAGGCCCAGAGCAAGGCCGCGCCAGTGAGCGCCGGCAATATTGTCGCTGGCGCGCGCGATATCGTGGCGCGGCAGCGGGCCCGCTCCTCGACTCCGCCGGCTCGGCCCGCGCCCGCTGCAGCGCCCGCCAATGTCCGTCCGGCGCCTCCTCCGCACTCGGGTCCCGTCACCGAGGCGCGCCTCACTACGGTTAATCCGGTTGACCCGTTGCCGGCCGAGTACGCGCTGCTCAAGGACGAAATTTCGCTGGGCCGCGGCGAGACCAACGACGTTGTCATCCCACATGCCAGCATTTCGCGCGCTCACGCCCGCCTGATGCGCCGCAACGGAACGTACGAACTGATGGATCTGAATTCGACCAACGGCAGCTATGTCAACGATCACCCGGTGCAAGGCTCGGCGATGGTCGCGAATGGCAGCGAAGTGCGCCTCGGCGATATCAAGTTCATCCTGCGCTTTTGAATGCTGCCGCGTTTGATAGACGATTGAGTCCCTTCCCGACGCGAAATCAGGTAGGTTCGCATAATTGTTACGTCTGCGGTATTATGTTTGACGTTAGGGCTGGTGATTAGAAGTTTCAAGTCGAAAGACACCCAGCGCTTGTTCGACGACGAGGTATGCCCGCGGTTTCGCTCGACTGAGCGTCAGGCGCGAAGGAAGCTTGAAGTACTGGATGCTGCGGTAACTCTGAACGACTTAGCCAACGTCCCCGGAAACCGTCTTGAGGCGCTCAAAGGGGATCGAACTGGCCAGTTCAGCATCCGCGTCAACGATCAGTGGCGGTTATGCTTCAAATGGGCGGACGGTGACGCCTTTGACGTGGAAATCGCCGATTATCATTGATCAAAGAGGGTGGCAGCATGAACAAACTGAATCAGCTTGTTGAACTCGTCACCCCAGGCGAGATCCTGCTTGAAGAATTCATGCGCCCGCTCGGAATCAGTCAAAATCGGCTGGCCCGTGAACTCCACGTACCGCCGGTACGCGTCCACGATATCGTCCACGGCAGGCGCGCGATCACGCCCGACACTGCCTTGCGGCTTGCCCGTCATTTCGGGGTTTCAGCAGAATTCTGGTTGAACCTTCAGTCTCGTTACGAACTCAAACAAGCCCGCCGCACGATTGGTCCCGAAATTGACAAAAGCGTACGCGCCAGATCTTTCGCGACGTAACGCAGCCCTCGCTCGCACACGCCGATAACCTCTGCCGTTTGTTCGCCTCTTCATGGAAATCCCGCGTTTAACGGCTTTTCCAGCACGCGCGTTGTGCCTCCCCCTCTCGGTAGTGTAACTTTTAACGATTAAGGACGCGTTTCGCCTGCGACCGCTGCAACAAACTCATGAAGAAATTGACCGGTGCCCAAATCGTCATCGAAAGCCTCATCGCCGAAGGCGTCGAAGTTATCTTCGGCTATCCCGGCGGCGCTATTCTGCCGACCTACGATGCCCTGCTCGATTCCAAGATTAAGCACGTCCTGGTTCGCCACGAACAGGGCGCTACGCACATGGCCGAAGGCTATGCGCGCGTCAGCGGCCGTCCCGGTGTCGTGATGGTCACCTCCGGCCCAGGCGCCACCAACGCTGTCACGGGTATCGCCGACGCCTACATGGATTCCACCCCGATGGTCGTGATTTCCGGCCAGGTTGGTACGGCGCTAATCGGCAACGACGCCTTCCAGGAAGTCGATTTCGTCGGTATCACTCGCCCATGCAGCAAGCACAACTACCTCGTGAAAGACGTGAAAGACCTCGCGCGAATTGTTAAGGAGGCCTTTTATATTGCCAGCACGGGACGCCCAGGCCCGGTTATCATCGATATACCTAAGGATATCCAGCAGGCGGAATATCCGTATCATTACCCGGACAAGGTCGATATCCGCGGCTTCAAGCCCACGATCAAAGGCAATCCGCGCCAAATTGAACGCGCTATCGAGGCTATCGAACAGAGCGAAAAGCCGCTGTTTTATGTCGGCGGCGGGGTCCAATGGTCGGGCGCGGCGGCTGAATTGACGCAGCTCGTGCGCGGCCTGGGTATTCCGCTGACCGAGACGCTGATGGGCTTGGGATCGTTCCCAGCCTCCGATCCGCTGTGCCTCGGGATGCTCGGGATGCACGGCTCGTATGGCACCAACACCGCCGTCTGCAATACCGATTGCCTGATTGCCGTCGGTGCGCGTTTCGACGATCGCGTGACCGGGCGCATCGCGGATTTCGCGCCCAAGGCGAAGTCCATCATCCATATCGATATCGATCCGTCGTCGATCTCGAAAAACGTGAAGGTGGATGTTCCGATCGTCGGTGACATCAAGTCCGTCCTGCAGGAGATGCTCGAACTCGTCCGCTCGCGCGAGAGTATCGGCCAACGCAAGGCCGCCTGGGAGAAATGGCACAAGCAGATTCTCGAATGGAAACGCGAGCGTCCGCTTTATGAAAACGGCAACGACGCCAACCGTGAAACGGTCTCGCCGATCCACGCGATCGAGGAGATTCACAAGCTGACCAAGGGTGATTGCATCATCGCGACTGACGTCGGGCAGCATCAGATGTGGATCGCCCAGCTCTTTCCGTTCGAGAAACCGCGCTCGCTGCTGACCTCGGGCGGACTCGGCACGATGGGCTACGGTCTGCCGGCCGGTATCGGCGCCAAATTCGCTGCGCCTGATCGCACGGTGGTCGTGGTCTCCGGCGACGGCTCAATTCAGATGAACATTCAGGAACTCGGCACTGCCGTTCAGTACAACGTGGACGTGAAGGTCGTCATCCTAAATAACTACTATCTCGGGATGGTACGGCAGTGGCAGGAGCGCTTCTACCAGGAACGCTATTCCTACTCTGCGATGTCCGTGCCGAATTTCGTCAAGCTCGCTGACGCCTACGGCGCCAAAGGCTTTCGTATCGAGAAGGCGAAGGATCTCTCGCGCATTATGGCCGAGGCCTTCGCCACCCCCGGTCCGGTGCTGATCGATGTCGTAATTCCGAAAGAAGAAGCGGTTATGCCGATGATTCCTCCGGGCGGCTCGATGTCCGAGATGCTCTTCGCATAGGCCTCAGAGCTTACTGGCGGCTAACCTCATGCGTAGCAGACATTAGCCGATAACGGCCCTCCCCAACCGGAGAGGGCCGTTCCTTCTACGCACGATGTTCACTCGCGCAGACGTCACAGATCACGATAAGCGCGGTCGTCGTTCTCCGAGTTCCACTCGCTTAGCGTCCCTTCCAGCGCTTCCAGGTATCCGAGATCCATCGGCGCGCATTTTCAATCGGCTTTGAATCATCAGCATAATTGAATTATCCCTCTACTCTTTTCAATTTGCCGCGATGCGCGCTACCGTCACGCCCATCGTCGCGGCCACGCTTGCCGCGATTTCTTCGCTACGGAGGATAGACATCGTTATGGCGGCACGCGTTCCCTATGTGACTCGCAACGATCTGCCCGAGGCGGATCGTGAAATCTTCGATCAGTTCGTCAAGGATCGCGGCTCCGAGCCCGGCCATGTGCATCGCGTGGTCGCCAACGCGCCCAACCTGTTGCGCCGGTTTCTCGGGCTCGCCATGGAACTGCGCAACGGCACCCAACTCGATCCGAAGCTGCGCGAGTTAGCCCTCATGACCGTCGGACGCTTAACTAATGCCGAATATGAATTCACGCATCACTGGAACATCTCGTTGAAGGTTGGCGTCAAACGCGAACAACTCGAACATCTTACCGAGTTCGAGACGGCCTCGGTGTTCAACGATCACGAGCGTGCCGTGATGCGCTATGCGGCTGAGGCCACAACAAACATCAAAGTTAGCGACGCGACCTTTGGCGCGTTGCGCGGCTTCCTCGATAACCGGCGCATAACAGAACTCGTGATGAACGTCGCCTTCTACAATGCGGTCGTGCGGGTACTGATACCGCTCGGCGTTGAACTTGAACCCGACGCGAAGAAGAACTGAATCGTCGCTCTTTCACGAAAAAGGAGAATTTCCGAATGGCGGCACGCGTACCTTACATCAATCGCGGGGAACTTCCCGAGGGCGAACGGGTTCTGTTCGACAACCTGAGCAAAGAGCGCGGCGGCGGTCCCGTCGGCAACATCTTCCGCTCGATCGCCAATGCGCCGAATCTCCTACGCCGCTTCCTCGGCTTGGGCAACGAACTGCGCAACGCCACGCAAATCGATCCGCGGCTGCGCGAGCTGGCCCTGATGACCGTCGGGCGGTTGACCAACGCCGAGTATGAGTTCACCCATCACTGGAACATTTCGTTGAAGGTCGGCGTGAAGCGCGAACAACTCGAACAGCTCGCGAATTACGAGACTGCCGCGGTGTTCAACGATCACGAGCGCGCGGTGATGCGCTATGCGGCTGAGGCCACGACAAACATCAAAGTCAGCGACGCGACCTTTGATGCGCTGCGGGGCTTCCTCGATAACCGACGCATAACAGAACTGGTGATGAACGTTGCCTTCTACAATGCGGTCGTGCGGGTACTGATACCGCTCGGCGTCGAACTCGAGCCCGACGCGCACAAGGAATAGTGCGGAGCGCCCATGCGGATTTCCGTAACGTGATCCTTGTGATGACCACCAACGCGGGTGGGCAAGAGTTGTCGCGTGCGATAATTGGTTTCGGCGCCACCAGTATCCTTAGCCTTCAGCAAACCTTCGGACAGCGCCAGCAGCCCGGCAGGAAGGTCAGCCTTCGGCGGACTCCGCGGAGAGTGCCGGCTCGGATCGCCGCGGACGTCGCGCTGCGGCTGAAGCGGACGACAGGACGGCTGGCTGTACTTTCACCGGCTTGGACGCGACTGGAGCCGCCGTGACGTTCTCCACGCTAGCTTCGGCGTGCAGCATTCCGAAACTCAAGTCGGTGTAAATTTCGACCAGTTGTTCCAGCGTCAGGCGCCCCTGAGGACGGTACCAGCGGGTGACCGCGGTGAGCATCTGTAGCAGCGCGAAGGTTGCGATCTCCGAATCCTGGACCCGGAACACTTCGATCTCAATACCGGAATCGACAATGGCGCGAACCTTGTCGGTGTAGGCCCGCTGGATTTTCGAGATCGCCTGAAAATTCTTGGCCGTCAGGCTACGCATCTCCATTTGTAGCACTGACGCCTGCTTGCGGTTGACGATATGAAAGCCGAGATGGCACGCGATGAAGTTGCGCAGGCGATCGCTGGGATGATCCGCCGCGTTGACGGCCTGATCAAACTCCACCAGCAGGTTTTCCGTGGTTTCCTCGCACAACCAGAAGAGCAACTGCTGCTTGCTCTCGATGTAATTATAAAGCGAGCTCGCCTGCACGCCGACTTTCTTCGCCAGCATTCGCAGATTCATCGCCGCGTAGCCGTGCTCCGAGAGCAATTGAATAGCTGCGGTGCGCAAATTACGTAGCGTTTCCGCACCATTGGAGCCGGGTTTCCGCATCATTACTCCTCTTCGCCACTCACCTGGGACATTGAAATCGATTGACTCGTTTTCACCGTCCAGACAGGCGCCTCGGCCTGAGATTGCGCCGTCCTTCTGAAGGTCTGTCTCCGCCGATTGACAAACACTTTACGGGATTGGTACAAGTATGTCGATAGAAACAAACAGCCGTTAGTTTCATACGACGGACCGGCATTGAACGGGACAACCAATTTTCGGGAAAAGGAGACTTTGAGATGGCGGAATTCGATTCAGTAATCAAAGGCGGAATGATCGTTGACGGAACGCTGGCGCCGCGTTTCCGCGACGACATTGGCATCAAAGACGGAAAGATCGCAAAGATCGGCCGCATCGCGCCGCATGAAGCGGCCAAGGTGATCGAAGCTGACGGACTGATCGTCGCGCCCGGCTTCATCGACCTGCACACGCATTACGATGCGCAGATCTTCTGGGATCCTTATCTGACGATCTCGGGATGGCACGGCATCACCTCCGTCGTCATCGGCAATTGTGGCTTCGGCTTCGCGCCGGTAAAGCCGGACGAGACCGACCGCGCGATGCGCACCATGGTCCGCACCGAGGCAATTCCTCTCGCTTCGATGCAGGCTGCGATGAAGTTTGACTGGGAATCTTATCCCCAGTTTATGGACGCGCTCGATCGTCAGCCCAAGGGCATGAACCTCCTCCCCTACGTCCCGATGAACCCGCTGATGGGCTACGTCATGGGTATCGACGAGTCCAAGACCGGCCGTATGCCGACCGATGCCGAGCACGCCGCCATGCGCCGTCTGCTCAACGAGGCGATGGACGCGGGTGCATGCGGATGGTCCGCGCAGCGCCTGGTACCGAATGGTCCTTCGTCGGTTCAGCGCGACTTTGACGGCTCGCCGATGAACACCGACCTGATGCACGACGAGACCTGCATCGAGATGGCGCGTGTGTTGGGCGAGCGCGGCGAAGGTTTCCAGGAACTGACGCTGTCGAGCTGGGATCCGAAGGCCGATGCAAAACATTTCGAGACGCTCGCTGAAATCAGCGGCCGCCCGATCATGTTCGAAGCGATCGCGACTCAGGATCGTTTCCCGCATCGTCATCGGAACACCATCAAGTGGCTGGAGCGCTGCCGCCAGAAGGGACTGCGCGTGTACGGACAGGGCGTCACCACTGACGCCGGCCTGAGCTTCACCTTTGAAGACTGGAACCTGTTTGACGATTCGGATGCATGGCGGGAAGCCACCACGGGCACCGTCAAGGAACGCGCCGAGAAGCTTGGCGATCCGCGCCGCCGCGACGCTCTGAAGAATCAGATGCCCCGCGAGAGCCTGATCACCAGCTACTTCGACGAGATCATCATCACCGATTGCATCAAACCGGAGAACAAGTACCTCGAAGGTTTGACGCTGCGTAAGGCGGCCGCCCAGACCGGCAAGCATCCGGTTGATACGATGCTCGACCTTGCGGCTTCGGAAGATCTGAAGACCGAGTTCTTCGCCCCGGCTGTCAATCAGGACATGAACCTGATGAAGGAACTGATCGACACCCCGCACATCGCCTTCGGCGTTTCCGACGGCGGCGCGCACACCAAGTTCCTGACTGCGGGCCGTTATCCGACCGAAGGTATCGTGAAGTACGTTCGCGAGAACCAGTGGATGTCGCTCGAGCAGATCCACTGGCGGCTGAGTGCGCTGCCTGCGTTCTGCGGCGGCTTCAAGGATCGCGGCTTCCTGCGCGAAGGCGCTGCGGCGGATATCATCGCGTACGATTTCGACAAGCTCAACGTGCTGCCGATCGAAATCCTCCACGATCTGCCGGGCAACGAATGGCGCCGCGTGCAGCGGGCGACCGGCTACCAGTACACGATGGTCAACGGACAAGTGACCTTCGAGGGCGACAAGTGCACTGGCGCGACCTCGGGGCAGGTGCTTCGTCGCGGTGTCGGCAACTACGCCTGAACACGATCGTCAACTGACTGAATGAACAACGGGCGGCGGGAGTAATCCTGCCGCCCGTCCTTTATCTTCCACGCCGCCGAGGCCGTCACTTCACACCCCGAACCTCACGCGGTCCCTTGCGGACTTGCTCGCCGCATCCACGCCGCCGCCTGCATCGCCCAATGCGCCGCCGATCCGCTTACTCCCCGTACATCGATTCGATCTCGCCGCGATAATGCTCCTGCACCACCCGCCGGCGCAGCTTCATCGTCGGCGTCAACTCGCCATTTTCTTGCGTAAAGGGATTTGCGATTAACTTGAAATCCGCGATCCTCTCGACATCCGACAGCGGTTTGTTGAACTCGCGTATCCGCGTCTGGAAGAGTTCACGGAACTTCGGATGGGCGACTAGGTCCGCATGCGGGAGCCCGGCGAAATGGGATCCTTTCAGTTGTTCCGCCAGGTTCTCGAAGTTCGGTACCAGCAGCGCTGCCAGATGTTTGCGGCGGTCGCCGATCACGCAGGCCTGGGAGATATACGGGTCGCTCACCAGTCGCGTTTCGAGATTGGCCGGCGAGACGTTCTTGCCGCCCGACAGGACGATGATCTCCTTCTTCCGATCGGTAATCTTGATGAAGCCGTCCGCGTCGATTTCCACGATGTCGCCGGTATGCAGCCAGCCGTCCGCGTCGATTACCTCGTTCGTGTCTTCCTCGCGATTGTAGTAGCCACGCATGACGTTGGGGCCGTGTATCAGCAACTCGCCATCCGCCGCGGCCTTCGCCTCGACGTTCTTGAGCGGACGCCCGACGGTGCCGATGCGCGTGCGGCCGTGCAGGTTCACCGCTACCACCGGAGACGCTTCGGTGAGCCCGTAACCCTCTACGATCGGCACTTCGGCGGCGGCGAGCAGGCGGTTGATTTCGACCGGCAGCGGCGCGCCTCCCGAGATGAGGTAGCGCAGGCGGGATCCGAAAATCGATCGAATGCGATGAAAGACCAGCCGGCGGTAGAGCGCCATCGCGAGGGCGAGGTGTGCGGGCACGCGCCGCCCGCGATGCCGGTATTGGGCCGCGCGCACTCCGGTCGCAATCGCTTCGTGAAAGAGCTTCTGGCGCAACGTGGATCCCGCTTCAACCGTGCGCATGATCCGGCTGTGGATGACTTCGAGCAACCGCGGCACCGTCAGCACGACCGTCGGTTCAATCTCGATCAGGTTTTGCGCGAGCTGCGTGAGCCCCTCCGCATACGCGATCATCCCACCCGCCGCCATCACGGTGTAATAGCCCGCGGTCCGCTCGAACGCATGCGCGACTGGCAGGAACGAGAGCACCGTGTCGCCCTCGCCGAGGTCCAGCGCCTCACGATTCGAGTCGCAATTCGCCAGGATATTGCCGTGGGTGAGCATTACGCCTTTCGGCATCCCGGTGGTTCCCGAAGTGTAAATCAGCGTTGCGAGGTCGTCAGGTTTGCCCTCGATGGCGGGTGCCGGATCGAACGCGCTTGCCTGATCGAGCGTGATCACTTCGAGGCCGCTGTCGTCGATCGCAACGGCCCCAGGATGCATCGCGATGATGCCCTCGACGTCGGGAATCTCGCCGAGGCCGCGCACCTTTTCGACCATCGCGTCGCCGTAAACGCCGATGAGCCGCGCGCCGGAATCCGCGATTACGTGCCGCGTCTCTTCGAGCCCGCTGGTCGTATAAAGCGGGACGACCGCCGCGCCGAGCCCCAGGACGGCCATGTCGAAGACCACCCAATGCGGTCCGTTCTCGGCGAGTATCGCGACGCGATCGCCCGGCGCGATTCCGATGCGTATCAGTCCGCCGCGCAGCCGCTGCTCACGGTTACTGATGCCGATCCAGGAATGGTTGCGCCACGCCTTCTGATACTTGTCTTTCAGGAACGGGCGCGCCCCATATTTCCCCGCGTGCTGTTCGAAGGTTTGGGCAATTGTGGCGGCCGCACTCGACATCCTGATGCTCTCCTCTCACGCCCGACAATGAATCGAGTTGTACCCAAATGGCGCGCGAACTCCAACCGCTTCATCGTTACGGCGCGGGTCGTCATTCAGTGCGATCTGTCTTATGATCGAGTTCGCTCGGAGCCGGCTTCTTTGCATCATGGAATCTCTTCGTGGTCACGCGCGCGGGAATCAAGTTGACGGACGATTAAGCACCGCTCGTCACGGGAACCTTGATAAGTTGATTAAGTTTTGATTGAATCCGAATACGATCCATTTTCGATTTGCTAATGATGCTCACTTCATTTGCAGCTAATTGACGGCTGCTCCAAACCCCATGAATTTAGCGCAAGATATGCATCCCAATGAGGCCGCGTCTCCCGCGCTTCATCGCTTCGCCATTCTCTGCGCGGCTGCGACCTTCATCCTGATTTTCGTCGGTGGGCTGGTCACTTCGACCGGTTCCGCGCTTGCGGTTCCTGATTGGCCGCTCGCGTATGGACGGCTCGTGCCGAAGCTCGTCGGCGGCGTGCGCTTCGAATACGGTCATCGCGTAGTCGCGGGAGTCGTCGTGATGCTGACGATCGTGCTCGCGACCTGGACCGCGATGGTCGAGGGGCGTTCATGGGTGCGCAAGACGGCTTTCGCCGCTGCCGCTCTGATCGTCCTGCAAGCGATCCTCGGCGGTATCACGGTGCTCTATCTCCTGCCGCTTCCCATCGCAGTAGCTCATGCGGGTACGGCGCAGGCCCTTTTCTGCCTGATGGTCGCGATGGCGCTCTTCACGAATCCGAAATTCGGCGCGGGATCGCGGCTTCAAGGTGAAGCTGGAAGCCCTCGGACAGCGATACTGGCGACGACTACAACTGCGGTCATTTACACGCAGATTCTGATCGGCGCGGTGATGCGGCATCTCGGAGCAGGACTAGCGATACCGGACTTTCCGACTTCGTTCGGCCATTGGATGCCGCCGTTTGTTGGGGTAGGCGTCGATGTCAACTTCGCGCATCGATGCGGCGCCGTGGTGGTCTCGTTATTGGTGCTTTGGACGGTCACGCGAATCTTCTCACGCTATCGCGATCGGCCGGAACTCACTCATCCGGCGCTGCTGCTGCTGGCACTTCTGGTCGCGCAGATTTCGCTTGGAGCGATGACCATCTGGTCGGGACGTGCGGTGCTTCCGACTACCGCGCACGTGGCGATCGGCGCCGCGGTATTGGCGACCAGCCTCACGCTTACGATTCGCGTTCGCTCGCTTGGCGGATTGGCATCCGTGGTGGAAGCGGCTAGAGTGCGTTCGCCGATCTCGCCATCGATGGAACGCAAGGTAACCGCGTGAACTCCGAAGCCGCCGTAATCGAAACCGAAGCAACTTCGATCCAGGGCCGCGTCGCCGCGTATTTCGAGCTCACCAAGCCGCGCGTCCTGCTGATGGTGTTGATTACGACGCTCGCCGGCTTTTACATGGGCGACGGAGCGGCCTTCGATTTCGTTGTCGCCCTGAAAGCGCTGATGGGAACGGCGCTCGTCGCCGGCGGCACGCTCGCGCTCAACGAGTTCATCGAGCGTGAGTACGACGCCCGGATGAACCGCACGCGTAATCGCCCGCTGCCGTCGGGCCGCCTGCGCCCTATCGAGGCGCTGGTTTTCGGACTCATCACGGTCGTCCTCGGCGCTGTATTTTTGTGGTTCGCGGTCAACCCGCTGACCGCTTGCATTGCCGGATCGATCACCGTCCTCTACCTCGGCGCATACACTCCGATGAAGCGCCATTCCTGGATATGCCATGTTATCGGAGCGGTGCCGGGCGCATTGCCGCCCGTGATTGGATGGGCTGCGGCGCGCAACAGCCTCGCCGCCGAGCCGTTCGTGCTGTTCGGTATCATGTTCCTATGGCAACTGCCGCATTCGCTGTCGATCGCACGCCTCTATCAGCAGGACTACGCCCGCGCCGGTATGTACCTGATGCCGTCCGATCGCTCCTATGGCAATCCCGCCAATATCGTGATGATCGCGGCGACCATCGTGCTCGTCGCCTTCGGCACCCTGCCGACCGTGATGGGCTTCGCCGGGATGTTCTACCTCTCGATTGCGATCGTGCTCGGTGTGGTGATGCTCGCCTATGCCTTGACGCTGGCGCGCACTCCTACCACCGACGATGACGCCCGTCGCGTGATGCGTGTGTCGTTGATCTATCTGCCGCTGGTCCTGCTCGTTATGGTGCTCGACAAGATCTGAACTCGCGAGTGGCGGCGGCATGGCCGCCGGGCCGGGTGATCCGGGACGCGCCGCCGATGCTTCATTTCACCGTGCTGTCCTTTCCTATAGGCTCAAGATCCGCTCGCGGAGTCTGTCTTTGAGGGAGATTTGAGTTGCCGGTTGACCAGAATCAAGCCAGGGAGCAAGCCGCCCAATTCGGCCGTCACGCCGTCGAAGTGATCTCTTCCGCCGAGTTGGCCGCGAAGCTCGCCGACGGCCGGCCGCTGCGCATCAAGCTCGGTCTCGACCCGACTGCACCCGACCTGCATCTCGGCCATTCGATTGCGCTCAAGAAGCTGCGCGACTTCCAGCGCGCCGGCCATACGGTCATCTTCCTCGTGGGCGATTTCACTGCGACTATCGGCGATCCTACTGGGCGATCCGAGACCCGCAAACCGCTGTCGCGCGAACAGATCGAGGCCAACGCGAAAACCTATCAGAGCCAGGTCTCGATGGTGCTCGATCCGGCTCAGACTGAAGTCCGCTTCAACTCCGAATGGATGAATGCGGTCGATACGCGCAAGCTGATCGAAATCGCTGCCAAGCTGAGCGTTGCCCGGATGCTCGAGCGCGACGATTTCGAACGCCGCCTCGAAAAGCAGGAGCCGCTATTCCTGCACGAACTGCTTTATCCGCTGATCCAGGGCTACGACTCGGTCGCCCTTAAGGCCGACGTTGAACTCGGCGGGACCGATCAGAAGTTCAACATGCTGGTCGGCCGCGAGCTGCAACGCGCATATGGGCAGCCGCCGCAGGTAGTGATGACGATGCCGTTGCTGGAGGGACTCGACGGCGTGCGCAAGATGTCGAAGTCATACGGCAACTATGTCGGCCTGACCGACAAGGCCGAGGATATGTTCGGCAAGCTGATGTCGATTCCCGACAAGCTGATGCATCGCTATTTCGAGCTGCTGACTGACGTTGATGATGCGGAGCTGGCTGCCGTCAAGTCCGGATCGATCCATCCGATGGAAGCCAAGAAGCGACTCGCCTCGGCGATTGTCGAGGAATATCACGAGGAAGCCGCCGCCCGGACCGCTCGCCAATACTTCGAGAGCAAGTTTCAGCGCCGCGAAGTTCCGAAAGACGTCCCGGTGTTTCGCATCAACGAGGCGCTATGGGTTTGCGAGCTGATGAAGCAGTTGAGCTTCGCGCCCTCGACCAGCGAGGCGCGTCGGCTGCTCAGCCAGGGCGCGGTGCGTGTCGATGGTGAGACCGTCACCGACTCGAACTTCCGTTTCGTCCCGGGGGAGCATCACATACTGGAAGTCGGCAAGCGCCGCGTCGCCCGCATCGAGGCCTAGCGCTTCCCGGTCAGGACTCAATTGGCTTTTGGGCGAGGCGTTCGAGGGTGTCGCCTTCCACTCGCCATATCGTCCACTCGTCGATTGGGAACGCGCCGATCGCGCGATAGAACCGGTGTGCGGGTTCGTTCCAGTCAAGCACCCGCCATTCGAGTCGCGAGTAGCCGCGCTCCCGTGCAATTTCGGAGAGACGCTTGATCAACACGAACCCTGCGCCGCTCCCGCGATAGCGCTCCTCGACGAACAGGTCTTCGAGAAAAAGCAGCGGCCGACCGACCCACGTCGAGTAGCTGCGATAGAAGAGGGCGAAGCCGACGGGAATGTCGCCGTCATGCGCAAGCAAGCACTCGAAAGGCGGCGACGCGCTTTCCATCTGCGCGCGCAATTCGACGGCGGTCGCCTTGACTGCGCCGGTGGCGTGTTCGAAGGCGGCGAGTCCGAGGATGAAGTGCAGAATGAGGTCCGCATCCTCCGGCTTCGCGAAACGAATCGAGATGGCTCGCATGTCAGCCCTTCGCCGACTGCGCTTCGAGTTCCGCTTTGAGCTTCTTCATGAGGGCGTCAAGCGCCCGCATGTATTGCTGCTTGGTCCACGGTTCCTTGGTGCGCATCTTGAGCCATCCGAGTTTGACCGCGTCGGGCTTGTTGCCCATCTCGCCGGTTGAGACCTCGATGATCGCGCGCTCCTCAGGCGTCAGCGTCGCGAGCACTTCGCGCTTGAGTTCCTGGAGAAATCCGGCCTTGAGATCGATATCGATTTTCATCGCGCACCAGCGTTCCGATCGGGGATCGAGCGCGCAACCGGGGCGATCTGGTTGACAGCTCGACTACTCCAAGGGTACGCCAGCCGGGTGATACAGAATAGCCGCAATCTCTTTGAGCATCGCGCGGGCGAAGCCATTCACGCGGTTGAGGCTGCCACGGTGGCGATAGGGTCGCATTCCGATTTGGCAAAACAGGGTGCAGCCCAGTCGTGGAGTGTCACGCGGTCTAGATTGACGATCGAAGGTGCATCCGGCGAGACCGCCGGAACAATCGAAAAGGAGCGACGATGGAAATCAAGCGAAGCGGCTCACGGCCCTCCCGTAAGGGACTAACCGAAAATTTCACCGGCTCAGTGCGAATCGATCCCCTGTTCGATCCGCCCGATCCCGCGCGTACCTTTGGCGCATTGGTGACGTTCGAACCGGGTGCGCGCACGGCGTGGCATACGCATCCGCTGGGGCAGACGTTGATCGTGACCTCGGGATGCGGGTGGACGCAGTGCTGGGGCGAGCCGAAAGAGGAAATCCGGCCCGGCGACGTAGTCTGGTGTCCGCCCGGCAAGAAACATTGGCACGGCGGGACGGCGACCACCGCGATGTCGCATATCGCGATCGTGGAAAAGCTTAACGGCAAGGCGGTTGATTGGATGGAGAAAGTCACCGACGAGCAATACCAGTCCGCATAGGTGCCGCGTAAGGCTGCGAAACCCTTCTAAGACGGCGTCTTAGGCGACGCACCATACAACTGTCGCTGTCAGCCAGAGGCAAAAAGGGCTGCGTGATTTCCCACGCGGCCCTTTAATTTGATGCGAAAATCGATCCGGTGTCAGGGGACGACGGCCAGCAGCCAGATGGTGCAGATGGTTCCGACGATCGCGCCGCCATAGCACAGGAATGCGAGGATCGTATTCAGGTGCCGCATGTTGAGGACGTCGGACAAAGTCAGGCGCATCCGATGGGCGGCGTGGAAGAAACAGAACGTCAGCAACACGAACAGGTAGATGCGTGTCAGCGGGCTTTGCAGCAGCGCGAGGGTGCTCTCGTAGCCCGGGTCGTGCAGAATTTTGAGCGGAAACGCGAGCCCGTAAAGAAAGATATGAACCGGCAGAAAATAGGCGGCGAAAAATCCGCCGACGCCGAACAAGAACCATACGATCGGCTCGTTCGATCGCTTCGCAGATGACATCAGATATCCCCCAGGACGAAGAGTGCGACGATCGCAGACGCGGCGCGGGACCGAACTATGGATTCTGGTGCCGAGGCGGTGCCAATCGGCGTTGGCTCAGCCCGCATCAGATGATCCTCAGGATGAAGAGCGCGACGATCACGGAAGCGCCGAACCAGACCATGAAGTTGGGCGCCGAGGCGATAATATCGGGCGTCGGCTTACCCAGAAATTGACGCAGCGCTACGCGCGGGACGAGCAGGAACCACGTCACCGCGTGCAACAAAATGAACGCCAGCGCCAAGGCGTTGAGGATGATGATCGCCGGAGATCGCATCAGCGCCTGGAAGTGGGCGTAAGCGGTGGGTCCAGTATCGAGCGCCGCGATTCCAATCAACGTGATGACGGCGAAATACGCGACGAAGAAGCTCGACGACTCGCGCATCGCGTAGCGCAGGTAATGCCATTGGTCGAGGTACCAATAGGCCGACATGCGTGGCTTGTAGGGCTTAGGTTGATAGGTGCTGTACTGAGGCATCGCGGTCAGTTCTTTCCCCTCGGCAACAGGAACGACTTGAACCATTCCTTGGTCGCGGTGAGCTTGTACTGCTGAATCGCCAGCGATGGATCGACGCCCTTCGGGCACACCGTCGAGCATTCGCCGACCACCGTGCAATCCCAGATGCCCTCGTGCTGCGAGACGATATCGAGACGGTCCTCTATGCCCTGGTCGCGCGAGTCGAGGTTATAGCGATGCGCCAGTGCGATCGCCGCAGGTCCGATAAAGTTCGAATCGAGGCCGGAGACCGGGCAGGCCGCGTAGCACAGCGTGCAGTTAATGCACAAGCTGAACTGATGGTAGGTCTCCATCTGCGCGGGCTTCTGGATGAACTCGCGCTCCGGCTGGAAGTCGTCCTTGCGCACGATCCAGGGCTTCACCTTTTGCAGCTTCGCCATGAAATCGTCCATCTCGACCACCAGGTCCTTGATCACCGGGAAATGGGCGAGGGGACCGACGCGAAGTGGGCCGGGCGCGAAATTGATCAGTTGAGTCTCGCAGGTCAGCATCGGCACGCCATTGATCATCATGCCGCAACTGCCGCAGATTCCCATCCGGCAGGACCAGCGGAAGGCCAATGAGCCGTCGAGCTGATCCTTGATATGATTCAGGGCGTCGAGCACCATCCAGTCGTCGCGCAGAGGTACTTCGAAGCTCTGGTAGCTCGGCTCGGTGTCGCTCTCAGGATGGAAGCGTTCGACTTCCAGGATGATCGTATCCGCCATGTCTTCGGCCTACCTTCCGTAAACCCGCTCGCCGGGGGGCCAGCGGGTGATCACAACTGGGCGATAATCGATGCGCGGCGGACCTTCGGGACTGCGCCATGCCATCGAATGGGCAAGATACTTGCTGTCGTCGCGTTTGGGGAAATCGCGCCGCTGATGCGCGCCGCGCGACTCCTCGCGATTGAGCGCGCTGTGCACGATGGTTTCCGCCACGTCGAGCATGAAGCCGAGTTCGAGCGCCGAGGTGAGCTGCGTGTTGAACGTCCGCGTATGGTCGTCGATCGCGATATTGCGGAAGCGCTCCTGCAGCTCACGAATCTTGTTAGCCGACTCCACCAGCGTCTCGCGCTCGCGATAGATGCCGCAGCCGGTTTCCATGGTATGCGACATCTCGTTGCGGATATTCGCGATGCGCTCGGTGCCGCCGGTCTTGTGGAGGAACTGCTCCTCGAGGCGTCGTTCCTCGTCGGCAGCCTGCGAGAGAATCGCGCTCTGCGAAGCGTGGGGGGCGCTCTGGATGTACTGAATTGCCGAACGCGCCGCGCGCGCTCCATAAACGAGCAACTCGCCGAGCGAATTGGAGCCCAGCCGGTTGGCGCCGTTGATACTCACGCAAGCGGCTTCGCCCGCGGCATACAAACCGGCCAGCGTGGTCTCACCGTCGATATTGGTATGCACGCCGCCCATCATGTAATGCTGCACGGGCCGTATGCGAATCGGTTCCCTGACGGGATCAAGATTCTCGTACTTCAGGCATAGCTCCCGGACCATCGGGAGGCGCGATTCGATCTTATGCTCGCCGAGGTGGCGCAGGTCGAGGTGCACGTAGTCGCCGTATGGACCCTTGAAGGCGCGGCCCTTTTCGAACTCGCCGAAGATCGCCTGCGAGACGCGGTCGCGAGGTCCCAGCTCCATACTACGGAGCACTGGCGTGGGCGTCGGCTTGCCCAGATCGTAATCCTGCAGGAAGCGGTAGCCGTCTTTGTTGATGAGCCAGCCGCCTTCGGCGCGGGCTGCCTCCGTAATCAGGATACCGGTGAAGGGCAGTCCGGTCGGATGATACTGCGCCATCTCCATGTCTTTTAGGGGAGCGCCAGCCTGGTACGCGAGCGCCATCCCATCACCGGTGCAGATATTGGCGTTGGTGGTGAAGGGAAACACGCGACCGCATCCGCCGGTGGAAATAATCACCGCCTTGGCCTGGATCGCGCGGATTTTCCCGGTGCGCAGCTCAAGCCCGACGATCCCTTGAATCGCGCCGTCCTCGACCAGCAGCCGCGTCGCAAAGACCTCGTCGTAGCGGGTGATCGAGCCGAACTGGAGCGAGGTCTGAAAGAGCGTATGCAGCATGTGGAAGCCGGTCTTGTCGGCGGCAAACCAAGTGCGCATTTTCTTCATGCCGCCGAACGGGCGTACTGCTACGCGACCGTCAGGCTCGCGACTCCAGGGGCATCCCCAATGCTCCAGGTGGAGCAGTTCCTTCGGGACTTCGTTGCAGAAGTATTCGATGGCGTCCTGATCGCCGAGCCAGTCGCTGCCCGAGACCGTGTCGTAGCAATGCTCGTCGATGCTGTCGTCTTTGCCGGCCACGCCCGCGGCGCCGCCTTCGGCCGAGACCGTGTGGCTCCGCATCGGATAGACCTTGGAAACCATTGCGACGCTAAGGTGCGGACTCTGCTGCGCGATTTCGATCGCGGCTCGCAAGCCGGCCCCACCGCCGCCGATTATCAAAATGTCATGCGCGGACGTTTCCACTACGTTCTCCGATTCATTCGCCGGTCCGCCATCCTGACCGATCCGGCATTAAATACGCTAACCGTCGAGCCACTATCATATCAGAATCGCTTGCCGACGGAGCGTGAAACGTCCCGACTATAGCGCAGCTTTTTCGGGAAGCAAACGCTTGCGCCGATTTTAAGAATATTCGTCGAGCGGCGATGCACAAAACCCTTGCGCCGGTGATGCGACTTTACGAGACTCGCCTTACCGGCAGTATAGCGAATCAAACAGTTGAGTTCGAAGGAGGGCGCGTCGCGATGGACAAACCGAATCGATTGCTGAGCAACGAAGATATCGCGGAGATGGAAAAGTTGACGGTCGATCGGGTGATCGAGGCGATCGACGCGGGCAATCTCGAGGGCGCTAAGAAACTCGCGAGGCGCATGTACAACGAGTTCCTGAGCATGCACGACCTCTATCGCGACTGGACCGTCGCGACCTTGTCATTTGTCGGGCGGCGCTTCGGCGACAAGGTCCTCGAAGAGGCGATGGACGCCGGTGTGAAGGCCTGGTGGGGTCCAAATCTCGAAAAGATGCCGCAGGAACCGGAGGCGTTGCGGGCGCGCGTGAAGATGTTCGCGGCGGGAATCAAGGCGCATCTGCAGCCGCTGCATATCGAGGAGGACGACGAGAAGATCGTGATGCAGATGCGTCCGTGCGGCAGCGGCGGACGGCTGGTGCTCGAAGGCAAGTACGAAGGGCCGGACGCGATGTACACCATCAAGGGGCCGCAGCTACTGACCTACGGGCGCGAGGATTTCCCGGTCTATTGCGCGCACGAGCCGCTGATGGAATTGCAGGATATCAAGGCGCACGGCGCTCCGTTCGTGGTGATCGAGCCGGCGCATGAAATCGGCAAGCAGCATTGCAACTTCATCATCTACAAGGACAAGACCAAGGTGCCGGCGAAGTATTACGAGCGGTTGGGCTTGAAGAAACCCGACGCGTAGGCCGCAATTCCTGTCATTCAAAGCGAGGCGGACAACTGTTCGATACGGGACCCGTTCGCTGCGCTGAGGGTGACAGGATCGATTTCGCAAATAAGGCGAGCAGTCGATGGCGAATTGGCTACTTTCCGGCGTCGAGCAACGTGGCGAAGCCGCGATAGGCCGCCGCGATGAAGGCTCGCACGCGCGCGGGATCCTTCGTGCCGCGATTTCCTACGACGTCGGTATGCGTAAACGAATCGACGCCCCACGGCCGCACCGCCGCAATCGCCTCGCCGACGTTTTCTGCCGTCAGCCCGCCCGCGAGAATCACCGGGATGCGCGATCGCTCGACGATTTCGCGGCTCACCGTCCAGTCGTGAGTCTCGCCGCGCGCGCCGGCGAACTTGCCGCCCTTGGCGCCCGAATCGAGCATCAGATAGTCGGCGCAATCCTGGTGAGCCTCGGCCTCGGCCATGGTCTCGCCCGCGCGCACCGCGATCGCGCGTAGGAGCCGGATCGGCGCGATACGATTGCGAATCCAGGCGCAGTCCTCGGGCTCGATTTCGCGCGCCGCCAGATGCAGCACGTCGGGGCGGACCGCATCGACCATCGCGCAAATCTCGTCGCGATCGTCGGCCAGCGACAATGCGACGCCGCGCGCTCGCGGCCGTATCACGGCCATGATTTGCCGCGCGAGATCGACGTCAACGCCCTCGGGCACGACGCCCGGTTCGGCAACCACCACGCCAATCAGGTCGGCGCCCGCAGCCGCGGTCGCGATCGCATCCGCAATCGAAGTCATGCTGTAGATTTGCACGGCCATGCCGGTATCGCTCCTGCCCGGCGATCGTCGAAGTCGCGGACCGTCTATCGATCCGCGCGAGCGCGTTCGCCAGTGTGATTCCGTTCTACCAGCACCTTGCCCGCACTGCGACCGCGACAGCGTTCGATTTTCCCGCCTACGATTCGACCAAGAACACGAATTTAGATTTACCGCATACTCGCGAGCGCGGTGCGCCTGAGCTAGATTTCAGGAGCACGGACAACGATCGCGGTCGTGGCGCGCCGCGCGATATGCAGTCAGCAAATACCATGCTCCCGCTCTTTGTTTACGGCTCGCTACTAGACCCCGTCCATCGCGCTGAGGTTCTCGGTCACAGTGCCGACGGCGTCCCGGCGACCCTGCATGGCTACGAGCGCGGCCGCTCGCGTTACTGGTTCATCCGGCGGCGCGAGGGCGTGCAGATCGACGGGCTGGTGCTGGCCAATCTCAATGCGCGCGACTACGCCACGCTCGACGCCTACGAAGAGGTGCCGACGCTTTATACCCGCGAGCAAATCGAGGTCGCTGGCCCCGACGGTGCACTCATCCGCTGCTGGGTTTATCTCCCGACCGATTGGGCTGCCGCGCCTAGTGAATAAATTCTTCCGATCCCGCGCGATGCGTTGGGCAGTGTGAACGCAGCCGCCGCGGGAGCTATAATTATTAACGTGAGTGCGAACGCACTATTATTCGTCGGCGGACTCATCGCGTGGACCTTCCTTGAGTATGTAATCCACGGCTGGATGAGCCATACGTTCCGCACCTTCGCTTCGCCGCTTCACCAGGTGCATCATCGCGATCCGCGCCGCGTGTTCACCATCCACGCGTGGATACCGATTGCCGCGACGTGGTTCGCCGGCCTCGCGTTATGGGGTATCGAGCCCGGGATGTTCTTCTATTCCGGGATGGTCGCCGGCTTCGTGACCTATGAATTCGTGCACTATCGCATCCATTTCGTGAGCCCGCGCAGTCGTTTCGAGGCCTACCTGCGCGAACGTCATCTGGTGCATCACTACCGCGCGCCCGATCGTTGCTTCGGCGTGACGAACCCCTTCTGGGACGTCGTCTTTCGCAGTGGCATCGCCAATTCCGAAATGCGCTCGATGCGAGCCACCGTAGCCGTGACCGCACCGCTGGCCGGTCCTTCCAACGTGCGCATGCTGGTCCCCACCCGCGCGATGCACTGACCGAATCGACGTTGCCGCAATAACTAGCCCCACAAATTCAGTCCATCAACTCGCGGGCACTAACTGGCAATCGAAGGGCGACGTCGATTTGATGCCCTGATCATTCTTTTCGAACGTGATTATTCCGCTCGGCGCGGTCACGCTCCAATTGTCCCCGCTGTTGGTGTACGTGACGTTGGCCGTCTGTTTGCCCATGACATCCATAGTCATGGTGGTGTCAGTGAATTCGACTCCATCCAACGCGGCGCACGCAGGATTGGCGTCCGGAGCCAGCTTCCATTTCCCAATCAGGAAATTGGATTTGCTGCACCCTGCCGCCATCAAGATAAGGCCTGAAAAGATTATGGTCCTCGCCCGTATCACAAGCATCCTCCTACCGAAACGAATCAGGACTCTTTAGCACGATTCTAACTTTAAATGTCCACCTCGCAGACTTTCAGGGTCTCATTTGTGCACAGGTGGCAAACGGCTTTAACTTTAACGCGGGGCGCGCAGCGCTCCGCTCCGCTAGCGTAAAATCGCTGTGCAGCGCTGGTTAGACGGTAGGCGCGCTGGCGGGGCGGGTGGCCATGAATTTCTTGACGGCGGATTCGACGGCAGTACCCTTGAAGAAATCGGGATTGCCGGACGTCCAGAATTCGATTGCGTCGGTGAACACCATGGCGCGGAAAGCCTCCGGACTGAGGACGCCGCGCGCGACCAATTCGTAGGCCTCTTCGGCGGCAGCGGCCATCTCGGGAACGTCCCAATGACCGAGGTCGGAGCCATAGAGCGCGCCAAGTTTTGCCTCGAAAGGCGATCCTTTAGTCTCGGAAGCGAGCGTGTTGAGGGGATCGTCGCCCTCACATCCAAAGTACAATTGGCGAGTGAAGATCTCGAAGATGTCGCGCGGATGCTTGATTCCGCTGGGCGCCCACTCGTCGATCAAGTCGCGATCCTCGCCGCGCATCATCAAAGATCGATAGGCGTTGAGGAGGCCGTCGGCGCGCCCGTCAACCAAGCGCCCTCCATAGCGCGCGGCGAGATCGTTGAATTCCTCGCGATTGATTAGCGCGGGATTGTAGTTTTCGATCGCTTCGCGGTTGCGTTTTTCCCAATGCGAGATCAGATCGCAATAGAGGCTGCGGGCCCAGGCGACGCCGCCTTCCATGAAAGCGAACTTCAATTGGGGAAAGCGTTTGGGCACCCCGCCCATCACGAGGCCTCGGCAGATAGCGTCTGCGCTCGAAGCGAAGTTGCCGAGATGATTATGAATGTAGTTGCTCGGTGTCGCCCGGCTACCCCATCCGTAACCGACTGAATGGAAGGTGGGAGAGACCCCGAGCGCCGCGCATTGCTCCCACACCGGATCGTAATCGTATTCGCTGTCGAGACCGAAGGTGTCGATCCAATAGCTGTAGGCACCGGCCTCGGGCGAGATTCTCATTGCGGCATTGATTGGGCGCCGCACCAGGCTCGCCATCATGATGGCACGGAGCTTGAGGTTACCGACAGCAAATTGCAGTTCGTCGATCGCTTCCCGCGGAGTGTGCATCGGGATGGTGGCGACCGGAATGAGCCGGTCGGTGGTGCCGGCAAACATCTCTGCCTTCATCCGGTTGAGCGCGCGACATGCGGCGCGGCGGACCTCTTCGTCGGCGATCTGCACCGCGAGCAATCCCGCGGTCGGATATATGACGGAAAGGTCGAGGCCCATTTCGGGCATCCGATCGTGAAAGAGCTGCGGGAAGGTGGCTGTCGCGAGGTCCCGCGTGTCGCGCGCGGGACACGCCCACCAGGTCGGGCGAATGAGGCGGCGGTCGTGCCTTTGAGCCGGGCTGAGATCGCGCCATCCGCCGTTGAAGATCGGGTCGATGCCGGTGCCGCTGGTGTAGCGCTCGGCGACGGATGGGCCACCGACCTCTCGAAGAAAATCAATAAAAATCGGGCCGAACTCGACTTGGTGGCCGTCGGAGTCGATTATTGGATGGTCAAGCCGCGCACGAATCGCAGCGGATTTCGAAGGGTGCTTTGCGTTCATCGCTCTTACACTTCATTCGGGATTGCAAAATTAAGGCTCGCATCAACGACCGGTCCTTCGCAAGTATGGGAATGTGCCTGGCACCGGGTCGCGTGCTGGCGCCGAGCGATTGGCGATGGTGGTGAAGTGCAATCCGGGCCGAGTGGAGCAGGAGAGAGGCCGCGATGAAAGTGTTGTTCGAGAAAAAAGGGCCGGTCGCTTACGTGACGATCAACCGGCCGGAGCGGCTCAACGCGTGCGACTTCGAGACTTACGGGATGCTCGCGGACATCTGGTGTGAGTTTCGCGACGACCCGGCGCTGCGCGTCGCGATTCTGACCGGGACCGGCGACCGGGCGTTCTGCGCGGGCAGCGATATCAAGGATAACTACGTGGCGCATCCGGGTGACGACGTCCCGAAGTCGCCGTTTCCGATTATGTACGACCTCTACAAGCCGATAATCGCGGCGATCAACGGACATGCAAATGGCGGCGGCCTCGAACAGGCGTTGGCGTGCGATATCCGGGTGGCGGCGCATCACGCGCAGTTCGGTCTGGGCGAAGTGCGGCTCGGTTGGTTGCCGGGCGGGGGCGGTACGCAACGGCTGCCGCGGCTGATCTCAAAGGGACGCGCCCTCGAGATGTTGTACACGGGCGGGCGGATCCACGCGGAAGAGGCACTGCGGATTGGGCTGGTCGATTACGTGATGCCGATGAGCCGGATCATGACCAAGTGCGAGGAAATCGCACTCGAGATTTGCAAGAGTGCGCCGCTCGCGGTTTCAAGGATCAAGCAGGCGGTGATGCGCGGGCTGGACGTACCGCTGGCGGACGGACTCAAGCTGGAACGCGACCTGTATAAGTTGCTGCAAGGCACCGAGGACGCGCGCGAGGGCGCTCGCGCGTTTGCAGAGAAGCGATCGCCGCAGTGGAAGGGCAGATAGATTCAGGGCGCTGGGTATTCGGAGCACGGGCCCAAATGGAAATTGATTCGTACGCTGGGAAAGCAAAGTTACCGGGCGCGAGCGATTCCTGGCCGAGGCGGCACGTAAAATATACCGAGTATGCCGATAAAATCTCTTACGCCCACCTGGAAGGCATCAAAAGAATTGGCTGCATGCTCACGTCCCCAACCTAACGGAAAGCGTTCTTTCAGTATCGATATAGATTAGTCCTCCTGCGTTATTGCCATCAGCCGCAGACGGCCTCTCGGCTTGGCAGTGAGGGAGTTGACATAACATCGCGAGAAACCTGTGGTGGTCCCCATCTTGCAAAGGTAGTGCAAGTCACTCCTTTGCGCGAGCGAACGCCGAACTCGCTTTTGACGAGAGTACGAGCTGACGTTGTCGCGAAAACGGAAGCCTAACGATTGCGCAAATCTTTAGAGATCAGACTTTCCCTTGTTCGGCAACGAACCACCATTATGGCCAAAGATAAGAAAACCTTTCGGCTGGATGACCAGCGGATCATTCGAGGCAAAGGCGGCGAGCTTCACCAAACGGCCGCTGAAGACGTCCCTGCACTCACGACGCAGCAAGGGACTCCTGTCGCCGATGACCAGAACAGCCTGAAAATCGGCTCGCGAGGACCCACTCTCCTCGAAGACTTTCACTTCCGTGAAAAGATCTTTCATTTCGACCACGAACGAATCCCCGAGCGCGTGGTGCATGCCCGCGGTTTCGGCGCACATGGCTATTTTGAGAACTATCAATCTCTGGCTAGCGTTACCCGCGCCGACCTCTTTCAGCGACCAGGGGAGAAGACTCCAGCTTTTGTGCGCTTCTCGACCGTGGCGGGTAATAAAGGATCGGCTGATCTTGCGCGCGATGTCCGCGGGTTCGCTGTGAAGCTCTACACCAAGGAGGGCAACTGGGACATTGTTGGTAATAATATTCCGGTCTTTTTTATTCAGGACGCGATCAAATTCCCGGACCTTATCCATGCGGCGAAAGAAGAGCCTGATCGAGGGTTCCCGCAGGCACAAACTGCTCACGACAATTTTTGGGATTTTATATCGCTGACTCCGGAGAGCATCCACATGGCCATGTGGATCATGTCGGATCGGGCGATACCTCGCTCTTTTCGGTTTATGGAAGGTTTTGGTGTGCATACCTTCCGGCTGGTTAACACGCGCGGCAAATCGACCTTCGTAAAATTTCATTGGAAGCCCAAGCTCGGGATGCAATCGGTAGTCTGGAATGAAGCGGTGAAAATAAATGGTGCGGATCCTGATTTTCATCGGCGCGACTTATGGGCCGCGATTCAGTCCGGCAATCTTCCAGAATGGGAACTCGGTTTACAGCTATTCGATGAAAAGTTCGCCGACAAATTTGCTTTCGACGTGCTCGATGCTACCAAGATCATTCCCGAAGAGGAGGTCCCGATAAGAAAGGTCGGGCGATTGGTGCTTGATCGCTGCGTCGATAATTTTTTTGCTGAAACAGAGCAGGTTGCGTTTTGCACGCAGAATATCGTGCCCGGAGTGGATTTCAGCAACGACCCCCTCCTTCAGGGTCGAAATTTTTCCTATCTGGATACTCAATTGAAAAGACTGGGCGGCCCGAATTTCAGCCGTCTACCGGTAAACGCGCCCAAGTGCCCGTTCCGCACCCTTCAGCAGGACGGTCACATGGCCTTGGTCAATCCTACGACGCGGGTGAATTACGAACCTAATTCGTGGGGCGGCGAACTCGGTGGTCCGCGCGAATCGCCGGACCGCGGCTTCCAATCGTACCCGGCACCCGAAGCAGACGAGAAAATGCGCGTTAGGTCAGAAACATTCTCGGATCACTATAGCCAGGCGCGACAGTTCTACATCAGCCAAACCCCTATTGAGCAGCAACACATCGCCGATGCTTTCACTTTTGAACTCAGCAAAGTCGAAATGCCTGCGATCCGAAGCAGGATGGTTGCTCATCTGCTGAATGTCGACAGGGGCCTGGCGGAGATTATTGGCCGGGCACTCGGCCTGGAGGCTATGCCAAAGCCGGCAGAAGCTGCTCGTTCCCCTCGCACGGACCTGGAGGCGTTGCCGTCGCTCAGCATTTTGCTCAATGGTCCGGTCACATTTGCCGGACGTAAAGTGGGGGTGCTCGTTTCCGATGGCATTGATGGCGGCTTGCTCAAAGCGCTACGGCGGGCGCTCGAAGAAGAGGACGCCTCATTTGAGGTTGTGGCGCCAAAGATTGGCGGGGTCAAAGTGAGTGACGGCTCGTTGCTGGCGGCCCATCAAGCTCTTAATGGGGGACCTTCGGTGCTCTATGATGCAGTCGCGATATTGGTTTCAGAGGAGGCTGCCACACAGATGGTTGGCCAACCCGCCGCGCGAGATTTCATTGCTGATGCTTTTGCGCACTCCAAATTCATGGGCTACGTCGAATCCGCGCGGCCCTTACTTGACGCTATTCTTGGCGATGACGGCATGGATGAGGGGTTTGTTGAAATCAAAACCGCTAAAGACGTATCTAAATTCGTGGAAAGCTGCAGGCGACTTCGCTTTTGGGAACGTAGCAGCAAAGTGTAACTGCCCGCGGAGTCGCGCGATCGCAATTAATCCGAACGCGCGATAGAAATTTCAATCGGCTTCGGATGCCAATCAGGATGTCGCATTTGCACGAGTCTCAACGAATAGAAAGGTTATTGCGCGATGTGCGCGATCTAGTGCCAGAGATGAGCCGGCGAGCTCAGATTTTAGACATAGAAGGACGCTTCCCGGCTCATGATTTTGATCTTCTGCGGAACATCGGTGCTTTATCCGCATTTATTCCACAGCGTTTTGGCGGCTTGGGTTTGGGCATTGATCCGGGCGGGGCGTCGTCGCTGTTCGCCGTGCTCCGATCGATAGGGCAAGGAAACCTTGCGGTGGGACGCATTTTCGAAGGGCACGCAAATGCTATCAAATTAATCAATACTTTCGGTAGCGAGGCTCAGATCGAACGCGCATCGGAGGATTTGAGGGCGGGTCATTTATTCGCGATCTGGAACGCGGAAACCAAAGACGGGATTCGGGTCATCGGTGATAAAAATCAGAAACTGAGTGGGGCCAAAGCCTTTTGTTCCGGCGCCGGTCATGTGACTCGGGCTCTCATAACCGCCACGGGAGAGTCCGGAATGCGCATGTTACTAATCTCGCTGAAGGTTGGAGAACGAGTTAAGCGCATGGAAGTAGGCTTACAGGGAATGCGAGCTACCGAGACCGCCAGCATGGAGTTCGAGGGAATAAATATTTCAACTAATGAAGTAATTGGTGGGCTCGACGATTATACTCGCGAACCGACCTTTTCGGCTGGTGCATGGCGAACCTCGGCAGTGACCTTGGGGGGGCTGGATGCTTTGATTGCCGAGATGCAGCAGCAACTCCGGGCCAGGAATCGGCATGAAGATCCGCACCAGTTATCCAGGATGGGACAGGCCCTGATCGCGCGCGAATCCGCAAGACTCTGGATCGAACGGGCAGCAAGGATGGAGGAAAGTATCGACTGTTTGGTTGGTACCATTACTGGCTATATCAATTTATCCCGAATCGCGCTCGAGTCAGCTGCCTTCGACATCATTCGCATAGTGCAACGCACTCTTGGTTTGTCCGCGTTTCTTCAAACAAACCCGGTCGAGCGGTTGATGCGGGACTTGGCGACCTATCTGAGACAGCCGGCGGCGGACGAGGCCTTAACCGAGGCGGCGGGATGGTTTATCGAACATGATTTTCCGGAGAATCGATCATGAGACCCGCGCGCGAGATCATATCGGCGCTCGCTACGCTGCCTTTGTGCCATCTCGATCAGATAGCGCCAGATGGAACTGCGCTGATTGCGGCCCCCCATCCTGACGATGAAAGTCTCGGTTGTGGCGGTTTCATCGCGGAGTCATGTGCCCGTGGTCGGCCTCCCGTAGTCGTAATCATGACCGACGGTACCGCATCACATCCCACCTCGCCCACCTATCCAGCCGATCGGCTACGGGCACTGCGAGAGCGCGAAACATCTGACGCGCTCTCCATTCTTGGCCTGAGCTCAGAGCGACTATATTTCTTGCGATTACGCGATAGCGCTATGCCTATAGCGGGAGCTCCCGCCGATACTGCGATCACTCAACTCCGCAGGCTCGTGCGGCAACATCAATGCAGGACGATTCTGGCTCCTTGGATTCACGATCCCCATTGTGATCATGAAAACACCCAACTGATGGTTCGCGCGGCCGTGAGAGATTTGGCGGTGTCCTTATATTCGTACCCGGTCTGGGGGTGGCTTCTGCCGCCGGAACAACTTCTCCCGGACCGAGTGATCGAAGGATGGCGCCTGGATATCACGATGCATTTGAACCGCAAAAGGCGCGCCATCGCGAGGCATCAATCGCAATATTCCGATCTGATAAGCGATGATCCTAATGGTTTCCGTCTGCCGCCGGAACTACTTGCGTCCCTCGACCGCCCCTATGAGGCATTTATACGGACGCTACCATGACTTCGGATGCGAAACCGACCAGGAATAGAAGGTCTTTAGCGCCCGGGTATTTCGAAAAACTCTATACGAAGGATGAGGATCCATGGCACTTTGCGACGAGTGCTTATGAGCATTCCAAATACGCAGAGACCCTCGAAATATTGAAAGGTCGGCCGCTTGGAACGGTATTCGAGGTGGGCTGTTCAATTGGCATCCTAACTAAGGCGCTCGCTTTGAATTGCGATTCCGTCCTTGCGGTGGATGTCTCGGAGAGTGCGTTGTCAAATGCCATTCACAACTGCGGCGCGGATAGCAATGTAACATTCACCTACATGCGAATTCCCGCCGAATGGCCGGCAGGCAGCTTCGATCTGATCCTTTTGTCAGAAGTATTGTACTATCTGGGTCCTGCCGATGTTCGGGCGACTGCGCACAAGACTTCGCAGTCGTTGTCGCCAACGGGAAGAGTTCTGCTGGTTAATTGGCTCGGTGAGACCGATTATCCGTGTGGTGGCGACGAAGCCTGCGACATCTTCATCTCGGCGGCCAAAAATGATCTCCAGGTTATCAAGCAGCGCCGAAATCGGGATTATCGACTGGACCTTCTAGGTTTGGCGTCGCCTCAGTCCGTTGACGCTTAAGAGACTCAAGGATCATCTGCGCGAATCTCATCTCTCTCGACAAGTCGCGGGTCAGTACCCGTGATTTATACAAAGCAGGACTACGCTTTTCCAGCTCTGCCCAGGCTTCACCGAAGTAGGGGGATAGCAGGAGCATTTTTATTTCCACTTCCGGTACCTTCGAGAGTCCCGATAACAGGCTGACCGCAGGGGGCATGCTTCGGCCGGCGGTCCAGATCTCCCTTAGGAGCCCACGCATCCAGGCTCGCTGTGCCGCGCTTCGCGCGGGCTCGAGTCGTTCGTCCAGCATTTCATCGGACTTCGCAAGCCGGCGCCGAATCGTATCGGCCATGCCACCGACTGCGCGTCCAATGATTCGCCCTGATACCACCACACGGACAGTTGGAGAATGACGAATTCGCGCATCCACCCGCCTGAGGGCCTCGATGAATGCGCGGTCCTCTCCCACGGGCACGGAAGGAAAGCCACCTACTTTTCGGTAAGCCTCCAGCGTCACTGCAATGCTAGCCCCCGAATGTTCAGTATGACGCGGCCACGGATCGGCGGGATCGGGATCGAGCTTCGAATGGATCTCATCGAGTAGCTGGTCGTACCTGCACTCGCGGGCATCGTCCTCTTGCAGTCTCGTTGGGAGCTGTTTGGCGTCCGCGCTATCCAGTTCTGCACGTCCGGCCACCACGTCCGCTCCTGATTGAAAAGCGGCCAAGTTATTGGCGAGCCAGTCAGGACTGACCTGTCCGTCTGCGTCAGTAGTCATCAGGATACTACCAGGCGAAGCAACCCGGGCGGCGTATTGCATCGTCAGGCGCCGGGCGCAACCGGCGTTAGCCATTCCCGGCGGTAGAGTCGTATTAATGGCTAGAACCGGCATCGACAGACGAGGGACCAGATCTCGAACAACCATAGAGGTATCATCTGTACAGTTGTTCAAAAGTAAGACTACTCCGTGACGGGAAGCTGCCGGCTGGCGTGCCAAAGCAGCTAGGCAATTAGGGATGTACCGTGCTTCGTTCTGCACCGGAATCCCGACAATTACAGCGCATGAACGCAACTCATTCGCAACGCCTTCGCTGAACCCGTGCGCCGAGTGATCTAGGTCACCAGGCTCAAGTCTTTGAGTTGTTATTAGTTTGGCGGGGCGGATGTTGAGGACATTCTCGCGTTCAGGAAATTTCATGTGATCTTGTCTGGTCGGTAACAAGCGCGGAAGCCAAGCAGAGATACTTTCGCGCGTTCCTCAAATCAAAACTTGGGAATTTGAATTTCGTACTGCGACAACTGGGCTTCGAAAGCCGTGCGATTGGACCCGCACGATAAATCATCGCGCGGGTCCATCGAGGATGCTACTTATGGGACTCCTCGTGCCCCTTTTTGCCGTGCTCTACGGCGGCTGCGCCATGCTCGCGAGCCTTGCCGGCGTGTTCCTTGGCTTTGTCATGGTCGCCGGCTTCGTGGTGGGTGGCCGCCGCATGGTGGTGCTTGGCGGCTTCGTGATGTCGCTCCGCCGCATCGGTATGATGCTTTGAAGCAGGATGTTTTAAAGGCATCTATGTTCTCCGTTATTTTGAGAGTTAGCGAATGACCGCCTTCATTGGTGAGTGCCGTAACGCTCAGCATAGGCGGATAGCTGAGGGAAATGAGCAACAATTGGACCAGTTGAACGCGGATCAGAAGTGTCGGAAGTCAGGTGCCCGGCGGATGGCATTACTTCTCCTAAAAAGGGGGCGGGGCTCTGATGCAGCTTGCCTCGACTGACAGTTTGCGGGAGCGCTCGGGTGAGGCGATTACTCGGAGGCCGTAAAATCTGCTCGCTTTTCAATTGTCTCAACGAAACTGTCCGCGCCCGCGGCTGAGGCAGAGTCGCGGAGCAAAAAACGATTACCGCTTAGAGTGGCGGCGATCCGATTCTCACGCTAGGAACTGTTCGCCCGTGAGCCCGCGATCGACCTCGATCGCCCGGCTTTCACGAAGGCCATTGTCGACCACAGTCCGCGCCCGAATCCGCCGGTCGCGAATCGTGCAATTTTTACGTCAAGTGTTCGGGCATCGGTCGTTATTCCGACGCATGTACCCCACTTATGTCCGCGCGACCTATAACACTTCCGCGAGACTGTAATTGTGGTATCGCGATTGCTCATTTGAAATCGTATCGCGATTGCTCGTTGGTCGGTCTGTCCAGGCAACGGATGCTCACCAAGGAAGTCACAATCTCGCGCCTATGGTTTTCGATCGGAGTCCAAAAATGCCAAAGCAACTTGACGGAAAGAATATTGCCATCCTGCTGACAAATGGAGTCGAACAATCCGAACTCACCGAGCCGAGAAAAGCGCTCGACGAAGCTGGCGCTAAGACATTTATAATTTCGCCCGCTGAAGGAAAGATCCAGGCGATGAAACACAAGGAGAAGGGCGACACCTTCCCAATTGACGTCTCTCTCGATTCAGCGAGACCGGAAGATTACGACGCGCTTTTGTTGCCGGGAGGCTTGGCCAATCCTGACGAATTACGCACCGAACCGAAAGCGGTTAATTTTGTCAAAATGATGTTCGACAACGGCAAACCCATCGCGGCTATATGCCATGGTCCTTGGATGCTGATCGAGGCCGGGGCAGCGCGCGATCATAAATTGACATCCTGGCCATCTCTAAGGACCGATATTCAGAATGCAGGCGGCAGTTGGATCGATCAGGAAGTGGTTCAAGATGGACAGATAACCACCAGTCGCAAGCCTGACGATATTCCCGCCTTCGTGCATCAAATCCTTGTCTCTTTCGCCAGCAGCCCAGAGAATCGGGCCCTCTAGCACCGACAACGACGCCAGTCCTCATCATAGATTCGGACAGCTATGGGCGTGGATCGCTCCTCTAGTAAATCGGTACAGCTTAAAGACTTCAATCTTTTCTCCGGTGTTAGTTGGGCATGGGCGTTGGCCCACCCTGATGGATGAAACCTGATATGAGAATAGTGCCGCGCTGCCGGCACCAAGGTCGCTCTTTTCCTGGTGCTCGCAGCCCGAGTGTTAGTTTGACCTGA
>Ga0302325_10004003_pt1 | contig 34279 bp, 32 predicted proteins | sample Palsa_T0_2_FD_201948 | JGI IMG/M metagenome (GOLD analysis project Ga0302325, IMG submission 201948) | Peat permafrost microbial communities from Stordalen Mire near Abisko, Sweden - Palsa_T0_2 | ecosystem: Environmental > Terrestrial > Soil > Palsa > Peat permafrost | place: Sweden: Abisko...
ATACGACGATTCAATTCGAATCCGTCCAGGAACTCGAGTGCGCGACAGTAAATCGAGGCCGTCGCAAGGCACGAGCCAAGGCATTTAGGTCTGCGAAAACGCGGGGACCCATTCGCCGTCCGTTTTTAAATGCCTGCGCCACCGCCGAAGAAACGAGGACGGACTAGACGGTCATTTCAGGTCCTTGAAATCAAGGACGGTATTTTCGTCCACGATCTTCTGTTTCCGCCTTCCGTTGATGGTATAGACAATCAGCGCCGTCTTGTGCGCACCCGGAGCCGGATCGGCACCCTGCAAGCCGAGGTCCTTGTTCGCAATGGTCATTGAATGATTTCCAGATTCAACCGCACTGCGGACGGCGATCGTGACGTCGGCGACGCGCTTGGTCGGCTGATGGCCGTAGGTCGCCGATTCGATCTGCAACTGCACCGGAGCGGAGGTGGTGGCATCCGCCGCGGCCTGCGCAGCGGCCAGTTGATCCTGAATGCTGTTCATCTCCTTCGTGATGGTCAGCGCCGCGTCTGCTCTCCCCTCACGCGCCAGCTGCTGCCGAAGCGGTTCGAGGTTCCGCAGGTAGTCGGTGAGCGGCTGGATTTGCGCGCGGCTGGAGGCCTTGAGATACTCGGCCCGGCGCGCCAGCAGTTCGGGAGGATCGGCGGCGACCGCCGATGGGACGCCCAAAAGTATCGCCAGCCACAGCACGAAGACCAACGCGACGAAACACCGCTGCGAATGAACCGGGTGACTAATCGCGAACGCGGTCTCGAAAACCGCCGGGGAAACACTTGGGGAAGCTTCACCAGACTTCATGGCTCGGGAGCTAACGCAATTGCCGCGACACCCTCAAGATAAACCGTCGTCACGGACGGCCATCACCACGCTCAGATGCAGGGATCTTCGAGGATTGTCCGTCCCCGGAGTTGGCGCTCGACATCCCGCGCTGGCTGCCCCCCAATCAATCCAAACGCCAAACCTTCGACGCGATCCATGCCCTCGATGCGTGATTTTCAAACTCCCCAATGGAATGTGCCGCCATTGAATTTCCGCTGGATCTGGCGGGGGATCCTGATTGCCGTGGTCCTCTGGGCCATCCTCTCGTGCTACTCTTCGGTGCCCGCGGATTCGGTCGGCGTGCTGCTGCGTTTCGGTAGATTCCACGACATCGTGCAGCCCGGACTGGTCTTCAAGCTTCCGCTGGGAATCGATGATGTGATCCTCGTCCCTGTTCAGCGGCAGAACAAACTCGAGTTCGGCTTCTCCACGGAAGGCGGCACCAATACCGACCAACTCTCGAACGAACCGCAGGCCGAGGAGACCATGGTCACCGGCGATCTCAACATGGCGCTCGTCGAATGGGTCGTGCAGTACCGCATCGAGGACCCGAAGGAGTACCTCTTCCACGTCCGCTCACCGGGTCAGACCCTCCGCGATGCCAGCGAATCGGCCATGCGCGAAGTCGTCGGCGACCGGACCGTCGACGAGGTGCTGACCATTGGCCGCCAGGAAATCGAAAATGAAGCGCTGCAGCGCATGAGGGACCTTTCCAAACATTACGGTCTCGGCATCAGCGTCATGCAAGTGCAGCTCAAGGATGTGCATCCGCCGCGCAACGTGCAGGCCTCCTTCAACGAAGTGAACCAGGCCCAACAGGAAAAGGAGCAGGCCATCAATGTCGCCAATGGCGAATACAACAAGGTGGTGCCGCGGGCGAAGGGTGAGGCCGACCAGAAAATCCGCGGCGCCGAAGGCTATGCGCTGAGCCGCGTCAACCAGGCGCAAGGGGATGCCGGTCGCTTCAATGCCCTCCTGGCGGAATACAGCAAAGCTCCCGAGGTGACACGCGAGCGCATGTTCCTCGAAACCATGGCCGAGATCCTCCCACAGTTTGAGCACAAGGTGATTCTCGATGAGAACGCCACCCAACTGCTCCCGCTGCTCAACCTCAATGCCAAAGGAAAGGCGCCGTAACCAACCCCATGAATTCGAAGGCTCTGGCTGCTTTTCTCGTCGCGATCGGCATCTTCGCACTGCTCACGATCTCGGGCGCCTTATTCGTGGTGCTTGAAACCGAGCAGGTCATCATCACGCAGTTTGGCAAACCCGTCGGCGAGCCCATCACTCAGGCCGGGCTGCATTTCAAGCTGCCGTTCATCCAGGAAATCCACCGCTTCGACAAACGCGTCCTCGAATGGGACGGTCCGGTCGCAGAGATGCCCACCAAGGACAAGCTCTACATTGTCGTCGATACCTTTGGCCGGTGGCGCATCAGCGACCCCATGCAATATTTCCTGCGCCTGCGCGATGAACGCAGCGCGCAATCCCGTCTCGACGACATCCTCGGCAGCGAGACGCGCAACACCGTGGCCCGGCACGAACTCGTGGAAATGATCCGCACCACCAAGGACCGCAAGGCAGCGGTGGATGACACCATCGCGGCGGGCGGCGGCACGACCAGCGGCGGTCTGCCTCCGATCCAATCCGGACGCGTGGCGCTGGAAAAGGAGATCACCGACAAAGCCCGCAGCAACCTCGCCGAATTTGGGATCGACCTGCTCGATGTCCGCTTCAAACGAATCAATTATAATCCCGCGGTGAGCGACAAGATCTACGCGCGGATGATGAGCGAACGCCAGCAGATCGCCGAACGGTTCCGCAGCGAAGGCCAGGGGGAAGCCGCCAAGATCAACGGCAATCGCGATCGCGACCTGAAACAGATCGATTCGGAGGCCTACCGCGAAGTGCAAAACATCGAGGGCAAGGCCGACGCCGAGGCCACGGCCATCTATGCGAAGGCTTACAACCAGACCCCGGAATCCCGCGACCTCTACGAATTCCAGCGCACCCTGGACACCTACAAGACGTCCTTCTCGCGCGATACCACCTTGATCCTCAGCACCCAAAGCAGCTTCCTCCGCTATCTCAAGAGCGCGAATCCATCCACGGCCCCGCCGCCGGCGAAACTTGCCCCGTAGGGGAGGATGAAAAGACCGGCGATTCCAGCCCCTCTTCTTCATGCGCCCACGGCGCCGCCGGCGTCCCGCTCGCGCCCGGCTGTCATCCTTTGACAAAGCTGATACATCCCCCCGAGAGCCGGCATCCGATTTCCCCAGCGAAGGCTCCTCATGAGTACCCAACTGCATATCCTTCACGTCGAGGACAATGAGAATGATGCTTTTCTCGTCGCGGCGACACTCGACCGTCACGACTTCTATTGCGAAATCGAGCGAGTGGAAACGCGCGAAGACTTTGTGGCGGCCCTGGAGCGAGGTGGATTCGATCTCATCCTCTCGGATTTTTCACTGCCGACATTCAATGGCCACGCCGCGCTCGAAATCGCGCGGGAGAAACAGCCCGATGTCCCTTTTCTCTTCGTCTCCGGCACGATCGGCGAAGAGGTGGCCATCGACGCGCTCAAGAGCGGCGCCACCGACTATGTCTTGAAGGATCGTTTGCCGCGGCTGGTTCCCGCGGTCCGCCGCGCGCTGGCAGATGCCGCCGAGCGTGCCGCCCTCAAAAAAGCGGAGGAAGCGATGATTCAATCGGAACACAAATACCGGCATCTCTTCGAGTGCCTGAGCGAGGCGGCCCTCCTCGCGGATGGCAACAGCGGCCGGGTGCTCGATACCAATCGCCAGGCGGAAATCCTCTTTGGCCGTCGGCGGTGCGAAATTGTCGGCTCCTACGTGACGCAGCTTCTCTCCCCGGAGACGCTGGCGGAATACCGTCGCCACTTCACTGGCACGTCACCGATCAATGAGCGGGTGGTGTTCGAAGGCGAAATCGCCTCCAGCCAAGGCCAGCCGGTTCCCGTCTCCGTCAGCGCCACACCCATTGTCCTCTATGGGCGCCGCCTCGTCCTGGCGCTCTTCCGCGACATTACCGACCGCAAGCAAGCCGAGGCTGAAATCCAGAGGTTAAAGGCGCAACTGGCCCAACATCCTGGGTCGGCGTAATGTGGGGTGGGTATTTCCGGGAGGTGGTGACGGACCCTGACGCTTAAGATTAAGAACTTTCCCGCCAACCGGCCCACCCGCCATACTCCCATCCAATGAAACTCCCCACCCTGCTCACCACCATGATGCTGGCCACCACCCTTACCGCACTTGCCGCGGGCCAAGACACGCGCGTGTTCGAGATGCGCACCTACCACGCCGCGCCCGGCAAGCTCGACGATCTGAACGCCCGTTTCCGCGATCATACCGTCAAACTCTTCGAGAAGCATGGCATCACCAATATCGGCTATTGGCTGCCGATCGAAAACACCGACAACGTGCTCATCTATGTGCTCGCTTATCCGAGCCGCGAAGCCCGCGATACCTCGTGGAAGGCATTCCAGGCCGACGAAGACTGGAAAAAGGTTCACACTGAATCCGAAGTCAACGGCAAGCTCGTCAACAAAGTCGACCAACTTTTCCTCGCGGCGACGGACTTTTCCCCGGCCATCCGGCCCTCCACCGGCGCCGGGGAACGCGTTTTTGAGCTGCGCACCTACACCGCCACGCCGGGCAATCTTGCCCTGCTGCATGCGCGGTTCCGCGACCACACCGTGGCGCTCTTTACCAAGCACGGGATGACCAACCTCGTCTACTGGCAACTCCTGCCGGACCAACCCAACGCGGAGAACACCCTCGTCTACCTGCTGGCCCACGCGAGCGGCGACGCCGCCAAGGCCTCCTGGGACGCTTTCCGCGCCGATCCCGACTGGATCGCCGTCAAAAAAGCCAGCGAAGAAAAAGGCGGCGGCTCTCTCACCACGCCGGACGGCGTCAAATCCGTGTACCTCAAGGCCACCGACTACTCGCCGACTCGTTAGCTCCGCTGGCGGATAGTTGATGGTCCGCCGCTGGACCGCAGCCTTGCGGCGCTCCGCGCCGGTAGGGACTCACCGATTCGCCGCGGAGCGGCCATTACCAACGGTGACGTGGCGGACTATCAACCATCAACTACCAACCATCACCTTTCCCACCGCCCGATCCCGCCGCACCGCCACGACGATCAAGACCGTCACCAACCCACCCCAGATGACGAGCCACGGCAGCAAGCTGAGCCGGCTTTGCGGAAACCAGAATTCACCGACGTTGAACGAATTCCACTCCGTCTGCATCGAACCGGCCGGAAAAATGGTAAAAACCAGCAGACCATCATAAGCGCCGATCGGATTCACCGAGACGGGACCGCGGATGGCCCCCAAAATAAAGGGAGCTGACTCCCCGCGCCGAATGCTCGCGAGCATATCGTTTTTCATCGTCGCGAGCCGGGCCCGGCGTTCGGGCTCCTCCACACCGTCCTCCTTGAGGCCCGCGGCGTCTTTGTCGAGCTGCTGGTCGACGAGCCCGTTGAGGATCGGCCAGGCGCGCCCTCGGGTAAAGAGCGGCCAGGCATAATCGCCCACGATCTGGCAGAAAAAATCGTCCTTGCGATGCGCGTCGTCGAGCCGGGCATGCCCGCCGACCCCGAGGGAGTTTTGCGCATCGGTCACGGTGAGCAGCGTCTGTTGGGCGACGGAAACCACGGCGAGCGCGGCGGTCAGCCATCGCCAGCGGGCAAACGCCACGACCAGCGGCAGGGCCAGGAAGGGCAGCCCCGGCACCAGGTAGCGCGGTCCGGCGGCGAAACCGCCGTGATAACCGTTGAAACAGACATTCACGATGAAAAAGAACCCGAAGACACCCAGGCACAGCCGCGCCTCGGCGACCCAGGTCTTTTCGCGAAGCCAGACGATCAGCCCGTAAAGGCTCATGATCGTCACCGGCGCGAGGAAGAAAATTCCGCGGTACGGCGAGAAGGTCAGCAATCCCGCCACGTACGGATTCGGCAGGTAAAACATGCCCAGGAGAGCGCTCGTGTCCTGGAAGAGCGGATTCTGAAAATCATTGGCCAGCTTGAAGGGCGACCCGAAATTCACCCAGTCGTACCAGCAGATGACGAGGAAGAGCGGTATCACGCCCAGCAGAAAGCAAATCGCCGCCCGCCAGTTCCAGCGACGCTTGTCCTCCACCGGGGGCAGCGTGCCCAACAGCGCGTATAAAAAGAGAATCACAGTCGCCCCAGCCGCGATATAGTTGGTGATCGCCGCGATTCCCGTGCAGATGCCCGCGAGCAGCACGCGGCCCGCCGGCGCCCGCTCCATCCCACGCACGCGCCACAGGCAGGAGAACGCGATGAAGAGAAAAATCGCCGTCAGATTGTGATCGAAGAACAGTGTCGCGAACGGGAAAAAAGTCGTGCCGAAGGCAAACGCCAGCGTGGCCAGCAGCGCCGGCAACACCCTTCCTCCGACCATCTCGCGCGCCAGCCGGAAGAACACCACAGACCCAAACGCTGAAACCAGCCCCACGCTGAAAACCGACGTCAGCCAGGCATTCACCGTCAGCGTCCACCAGTCGTCGGGATTCAAGCCGCGCCATTTCTCGAAATGATAGACGAGCCAGTAGGCCGGCACGCCGAGAAAAGTCGTGCCGGGCGGTTTGTTCGGATGAAAATCCCCCGTCCACGGGACGTAGCCGATGTCTCCCGAATTGCACTCCTCGATCATCGGCACGTCCTTGGCATCCGGCGTCGGCGACTCCTCGTTCACCGGATACAGCTCGTAGGCCATGTCCACCCAGGAAAGCCGGCGGGTCTCGCCGTCCCACTCGTATTCGGCATCGTGCACCGGCAGGCGGATGAAGCGCCGCCCGGTGGGGTCCTTGGGATCGACCTTGAAGACCAAAAAGTCATTGATGGCGAAGCGCCCCTCCTCGACGATGGCGCGAACCTCGTCGAAGCGGGAATTCTGGTTCCAGCCGCCGCCCTGGTGAAACCAGCCAAAGGCCAGGAAGCAGGCGAAAAACAGCAGCCACTCAAATCGCCGGAGCGGAGCCATCAGCGGGGGAAAAGATTGTGCGGGAGCAACATGTGGTAAAAAAGACGCCCGAGAAGTTGCCCAGGTTCACCCGGGAGCGAAATCTTTTTTGCACCGGGATCCGCCAAACCATCCCCTCCTCGTGACCAAAGTGGGGCTTTGGTCACGCCAGACTTGCGGGGGAAGCTGTGCTTCGCGGCCGGGGCCGGTCCGTACTACGCCGAAAGTCGGAGAAAGCCCGCAATTCCGGCGCGACAGCCCTGTGCCATTCGCTGCGGTACCTGGTAAGGCGTTGACATTTTCACCTCCCAGCGTCGCGATCTTAATTATTGTGCAAGCAGGGCAACGAAGCCTGCCTGCTCGAAGTGCCGGTCTCCGGTCAATGCTTCACGCACACCTTCCCGCTCCATCACGACAAAGGAGATGCAATCAGTCAACGACCAATGCTTGTCGGAGCGCTCGCGGTAGAGATCGAAGCCACGTTTAAAAAGCTCGTCGCTTTTCCCCGAGATCGAGACGTCCGGCTGCGCCACCAAGTTATCAATAAATCTCACGACCCGCTCGCGCAGACCCGGAGCGCAGAGCGCGTCCGCAACTTCGGCGAGGGCCCATCGGGTTGTAATCAGTTCCAGTTTAGGCTCTCCGGCAAATCGTACCGCCCTGGGATGAGCGGGATCATTAATATTGAGCAGGGCGAGAAAGTAAAAGCTGTCGGCGAAGACGCGCATCTACAAGCGGTCAATCCCCTTCGGCGCGCCGTGAGCGTAGTGATCGTGATTTTCGGCGAGATCCGGCGGACCATCGATACAGCCGATGAATTCAGCCAGCCGCTCCGCGAGGGTTGCGGACGGTTGATCTCCCGTCCGCTCCGGCAGGACTGTCACCTTCGTCCCATCCGGAAGATGGACGCCCGGTGGCAGTTTGATGGCGTTATTCTCCACGGTGCCAGTGAAACTCATGCTGGCAGCCTAGCCTTGAGCAGCCCTACAGGCAAGTCGAACGCAGCAGCGAGTCCCACCCTCGCGAGACCCTTCTCCTCGTGACCAAAGTGGGGCTTTGGTCACGCCAGCCTTGCGGGGGAAGCTGTGCTTCACGGCCGGGGCCGGTCAGGAACACGCAAGTGACCCTAAATCCGCGCACGCCCGGCCATGCGATTCAGACGAAGCCATGAAACCAGTCGTACTCACCGTTTCCATCCCTGCCACGGTCCTCAATTGCCAGGTCCAGGCGGACGCGGATGTCGCCAAAGGGCCCGATCCGCAGGTTCCCGAATTGCAGGCGCTCCACCACTACGTCGGCCAGTGGGAGGACGAAATCGCCGGCCGGCCCGAAGTGAAGCGCGCCGAGATCGCCGAGTGGATTTTGCGCGGCCGTTTCCTGCGGCAATCCTGGACCACGGAATCCACCGATGGCGCCCCGCCCGCCAAAGGCCTGACTCTCATGACCTTCGACACCGAGCAGAAGGTCTACCGGAGCTGGGCGTTCCTCGCCACCGGCTCGGTGATCGAAAATGAGGGCGTTTGGGACGCGATTACGAAGAGCTTCACCTGGGGCCGTCGCCTCGTCGAGAGGTCCGAAACGGTGATCACCAAGGCCTCCTTTGTCGACGATTCCGTCCAGGATTGGAGCATCGTCAAAACCGACGAGCACGGCAAAGTGGTCCGCGAAGTCGTCGGACGCAGTCTCCGGCGCAGCCTGCCGTCGCTGCGGGCGGCGTAGGAGAGAGCCAGGAGCCAAAAGACGAGGGCCAAGAGCCAGGAGCCAAGTTACGATTCCGCGGCGATGCCGCCACTTGGCTCTCGTGACCTGGCTCCTGGCACCCTTCCCAAACGGCGGCCCTTCCTCCATCGCGGGAATGTGCTGTCACAGGAGGAAGAGCCGCTTGGGATGTTGTCCGCAGTTGCGACACTGCCGACAAGGACTCATCGCTCACGTCCGCCAGTTGGATGTGTCAAGGTAGGGAATTCTAAGCCCTGACGGAAGGATTTGTCAGCCGAAGGCTGATCCGCCCCGGTCGGAGATGTTGGATGTTGCGGCGAAGCCGTCCGCTGTTGGATGTTCTCCCCCTGTGCCCTCCGGCGAACTCCTGACTCGACTCAGCATCTGGCTGGCGCTGGTCGCTTACGCCATCGGCGCGGCTCTGCTGCTCGAATCGCGTGAAGAAACCCGCGGCTGGCGCAATGCCCGCCTGGCCTGGAGCATCGGCTGCGTCTTTTATTTCGGCCATGTGGTCTGCGCGTTTGCGTTCTTTCATCATTGGAGCCACGACGCCGCGTCTCGCGAAATCGCGCACCAGACTGCGCAGTTCACCGGCTGGCGATGGGGCGGCGGAATTTATTTCAACTACGCCGTGGCCGCCGGCTGGCTGGCCGACGTCCTCTGGTGGTGGCTCGCTCCACGCGGCTTTCAGCAGCGCCCGGCGTGGTTGACCGGCCTCTGGCAAGGTTTCCTCTTCTTCATGGTCTTCAACGGCGCCATCGTCTTCGGCCACGGTCCCGTGCGCATCCTGGGAATTTTCATCTGCCTCTCTCTCGCCATCCTATATTGGCGGCGAACCCACAACTTAAAGCTTAAAACCTAAAGCCTAACACTCACGTTATGAGCCTCTTCCAACTCGACCCCGCCAGCATCGCCGCACGCACGCGCGCGGCGGGTGAAACCACGACGCTGCCGTCCCTCGCCGCCTCGGTCCTGCGCGGGCTCATCGGCTTCACCCTCCTCAGCGTCCTCGGGTTCCTGCCCTGGCCAATCATGGATTATTGGTTTCCGTTTCTGCGCGAGATGCATCTTTATCCGGCCTGCACCGCCATTTTCATTGGATTGAGCGGTCCCTGCCTGCACCGGCTCATTCTCGGTTCCGGCTCGCTGCCTCGCTTCTACAAGCTCTTTTCCATCGCTTTCATCGCTTACGCTGTGGTGTGGGTGGGGTTCTGGATGGCCTGGCGCGGCGATGCGGGCAGCCTCGCCGGACTTTTCGGGGGCACGGCGGCCATGGGTGCGATCCTCGCTTTCGCCTTTGACGCTCCTCGCGCCCTTCCCAAGGTCATCGCCGCCCTCTTCCTGCTCAATACGGCCGGCTATTACGCGGGCGGATGGGTCGAGGGCAAGATCCTGCTCGAACTTCGCCTCGCCTCAATGTTCCTGTGGGCCATCTGCTACGGACTCGGTTTCGGCGCCGGCCTCGGCGCGGCCTTCCACTTCTGCCAGGCCCGCGCCCGGGAACTGATTGGCGTCAGTCTCCAAACGACGCCGACGTAGGAATCGGCCACGGAAGTTCCGCAAGGTCCGCAAAGTCCGCGGGGGTACACACCAACCGCGGACTTTGCGGACTTTGCCTCCCTACGCCTCGGCGGCGCGTTGCCGGCGAAGCAGCACCTGGCAGGCGCTCTTGATGCGCGTAAGGATGTAGTAGACGGTCTGCGAACGGATGCGAACGAGCTGGCCGCCGACGATCTTCGGCACGAAATCGGCGGGCAGCTCCAGGATTTCCGGGATGGGCAGCCCGTCGAGGCCTTTGCACAGGATCGAGGTCATCGCTTTGGTCAGCGTCTGCACCTGCGGCCCGAGCGTGATGCGAAAATGCGCGCGCTTTTCGGCGTCGAGGTGCAGAAAGACACCGACGGTGTCGGTACACTCTTCGTCTTTGCGCACGTCTTCCAGGTCAAAGGTCTCCCCCGCCTTCGGCTCATGCTTTTTCGCCTGCTCGGAATAGGCGATGAGGTTCTCGCGCTTTTCCTCCTCGGGCAGCGATTCAAAAAGGTGGATGATCGAGGCCAGCTTCGGTGGGTAATGCGATTCCGGCGCCTCATCCGGCGGCTCGTGACAGCCCTTATTCATGCGTCATTTCAATTGCTCCGCTCGATCGGCGCCCGCACCTTGTTTCCCCACTCCGTCCAGGAGCCGTCGTAATTGCGGACCTTCTCGTAACCGAGCAGGTAGGTGAGGACGAACCAGGTATGGCTGCTGCGTTCGCCGATGCGGCAGTAGGCCACGATGTCGTCGCCTCGATGCAGGCCGCAGCCTTCTGTGTAAATCTTGCGCAGTTCGTCCGCGCTCTTGAAGGTGGCGTCGTCCTTGACCGCGGTCTTCCACGGCACACTCCTGGCGCCGGGAATATGGCCGCCGCGCAGTACGCCCTCCTGCGGATACTCCGGCATATGCGTGACCTCGCCCTTGAACTCGCCCGGCGAGCGCACGTCGATGAGCGGCCGCTTCGCCTGGCTCTGGGCCAGCGCCTCCTCGTAAAAGGCGCGGATCTCGGCGTCGTACCGCTTCGCCGGCACCGGATAATTCGCGGCCGGCCATTTCGGCTTTTCCTTCGTCAGCGGCTTGCCTTCCTTGATCCATTTATCGCGCCCGCCATCGACGATCTTGAGCTGGGTGTGCCCGAAAAGGCGGAATGCCCAGAGCGCATAGCAGGCCCACCAGTTGGATTTGTCGCCGTAGAAGATCACCGTCGTCTCCGGTCCGATGCCATACTTCGAGCACAGGGCGGCAAACGCCGCGGGGGAGATGTAGTCGCGCACCAGCGGGTCCTGGAGATCCTGGCGCCAGTCGATGTGCACCGCGCCGGGGACATGCCCGGTGTCGTAGAGGAGCACGTCTTCGTTGCTCTCGACGATGCGCGTATTCGGCTCGTTCAGGTGCGCGGCGAGCCAATCGGTGCTGACCAGCACCTCGGGGTGGGCGTATTGGGAAGAAGAGTCGCTCATAGGTTTGCGGAGGTTAACGGAATCGCCGCACGCGGCTCAAGCGGCTTTGCTGTCATACGGGTGAAGGAGTTTTCCTTCTCGGGTAGGGTGGGCGTCCCGCCCACCGAATCCGGCGTCCCGCCGGATTCATTTGAACGACCCACCACCATGATTCGGGCAAGATGCCCGAATCGGCGGGCGGGGACGCCCACCCTACCCGAGAGCGAGACTCATACGTTTGAGCTTACCGACGAAAAACGGGCGCTCAAGCTCCAAACAACCCCACAATCTCCCCCTGCATCGCCTCCGCCGCGGCGCGCGGGTCGGGCGCCTCCCGGATCGGCCGCCCGACCACGATGTAGTCCGCGCCTGCGCCAAAGGCCTGTTCCAGCGTCATCGTCCGCTTCTGGTCGTCGCTGCCCTTCCCGGCCTCGGCGCGAATGCCCGGCGTGATCAGGATCGGTTTCTCGCCCAGTTCACGCCTTAACCGCGCGGCCTCCTGCCCGGACGCAATCAACCCATCCACGCCCGACTCGATGGCGGCACACGCCCGGCGCAGCACCAGATCCTCCACCGTCCCGCTCCAGCCCATCTCCCGCGCTTCCGTCTCATCCACGCTCGTCAGCACCGTCACCGCCAGCAAGCGCAGCGCGCCTTTCACCGGGACCACCGCGCGATACACCGCGCTTGTTCCATGCAACGTGCAGAAGTCCGCGCCGTGACGCGCGAGGTTTGCCACCGCGCCGCGCACCGTCGCGGGCACATCGGAAAACTTCAGGTCCGCAAAGACCTTCTTCCCGCGCGCCTTCAAGTCCGCGAGGAGCGTGAAGTAGTCTCCACTCATGCAGAACTCGAGTCCGAGCTTGTAAAACGTGACCGCTTCCCCGAGCCGGTCGATCCACGCCCGCGCGTCCGCCAGCGTGGGCACATCAAGGGCGAAAATGAGCCGGTCGCGGGAGTCGATCGATTTTGCGGAACGCGGGGGGTCGGTAGTCATGGCCATGTTCTTTGTCGGCGAACACGCACCCATGCTCAACGCCGAAGTTCGAGTTCGCACCACTGGCGCCACATTGCGCGGCAGGCGTTCTCGATCCCGCGGGCGAATCGCTCACCATCCATCAACACCGAAGCCGCCATTCTGGATCGCAGCGTCGCGCGCAATTCCGCCAGCCGGGGAAGGTCGCCCGCCAGGTCCAGCGCAATCCGGACATACTCGTCCTCCGAAAACGCCACCAGTTCCTGGAGCCCCAGGTTCGAAACCTGGCTCAGTCCCGCCCGGGAAACGATCTGGGCGCCGGCCAGGCTCACCACCGGCACTCCCATCCACATCGCGTCCAGGCTGGTGGTGTGCCCACCGTAGGGAAACGGATCGAGCATCACGTCCACCTGATGGTACAGCTCCAGGTACTCCTGGCGCGGCCGCGGCTCGATAAACTCCACTCGATCCTCCGCCACCCCTTCCCGCTGCAGCGTCTCCAGCGTCCGCTGCCGATGGCTTCCCCTCGGACTCAGCAAGAGCAAACGCGAGCCGGCCGCTTCTTTCATCAGGCGGCTCCAGAGCTTCAGCACCGGCTCATTGATCTTGGTGAAGTTATTCAAGCTGCCAAAAGTGATCCGCCCGCCCGCCTTCGCCGGCAGTCCGTTCACCGCAACCTCCATCCCACAGGGGTCATAACACCAGAAGCTGTCGATGAGAAAGACCCGCTCGGAGTGTGGAATTTGGAATGCGGAATGCGGAATGTCCGGGCCGCTATCCCCGATTTGTGATGCGGAGCCTGCCGTGCACCTTTGCGTGGGAATTTCGCACTCCGCACTCCGCACTCCGCATTCCGCATTCCCATCTCCCATCTCCGAGGCACCAGCCTCAATCCCGGCGTCAGCCTCCAAATATTTGTCACTAATCCGATAGCCGATCCCGTCCACTCCCGTGCTCCCCGGGTAACCCGCAAAACTCACCTGCACCGGCGCTGGCTCGCGCGCAAACACCGGCAGGCGATTTCTCGCGGTATGCAGCGACAGATCCACGAGAATATCCACTCCATCCTGCCGGATCATTTCCGCCAGCGTCTCGTCCGGCAGGCCCACCGTGCTCCGCCACTGGTCGGCATGCGCGCGGATTTGATCGGTCAGATGGTCGGGATGCGCGACCCCCGCGTAGCCAATGACCTCAAAGCGCCGGTGATCGTGGCGCCGGAACAGTGGCATCAAATTTCTGCCCAGGGTGTGGTCCCGCAAGTCCGCCGAGACGTAACCGATGCGCAACCGCCGCTCCGGGTCGCGGTCATGGACGTGCGGCCGCAAAAACGGTTTCACCGGATCGCTGAACCGGCGGTTCCAGCGCGCCTGCTCTTCCTGAATCACTCGCGCCTCCAGCCCGGGAACAAAGTGCAGCGTGAGGATCAGATTGCTCTGCATGGCGGCATCCGCCCACGAGCACTCCGCCGCGCAGCGAAAGGCCGCGATTGCCTCCTCGAGCCGTCCTTGCGCCTTGTGCGTATTGGCGAGGTTGTTCTGCGGCTCCCGATAGTCGGGCTTGAGTTCAATGGCCCGCCGATACGCCGCCGCCGCTTCGTCGGGCCGGCCTTGCTCCCGCAGCGCGTTGCCGAGGTTGTAGTGCGCCTCCGCGGAGCCGGGCCTGAGTTCGAGCGCCCGGCTCAACGCTGCCACGGCGGCTTCCAACTGGCCCTGGTCGCACAAGGCGGCGCCTAGATTTTGATGCGCTTCCGCGTGCTCAGGCCGCAATTCGGTGGCCCGCCGGTAGGCCGCGATCGCCTCCTCGACCTGGCCCTGCCGGGTGAGGGCAACGCCAAGATTGAAATTGGCCTCCGGCAAATCCGGTTTCAGCGACAGCGCCCGCCGGTACTCCGCAATGGCTGCCACAACCTGGCCCTGCTCGGCAAGGCACGCCCCAAGATTGCTGCACGCTTCCGCATGGTCGGGGTTTAATTGAAGGGCCCGGCGCAACGCGGCCACCGCGCCATCGATCTCGCCCTTCTCCGTCAGCGCGCTTCCGAGATTGAAGTGGACCGCCGCGAGCTCGGGGTTGATCTCCAGCGCGCGACGATAGGCCGCGATCGCCTCATCGAGCCGGCCCAACCTCCGGTACGCTTCGCCCAGGTTGGAATGCGCGGCGGCCGTTTCCATACCGAGTTGAATGGCCCGACCAATCAACTCCACCGCCGCTTCATCGCGGCCCGCCTGGTGGGCGATTACCCCGAGCAAATGATGCGCTTCGGCGTGGTTCGGCTGAACCGCCAGGATTTGCCGATAGATCACCTCCGCGTCCACCAATCGTCCAGCTTCATGGTGCTGGACGGCGAGTTCGAGAGCGGCAGGGATGGTGACGGCTGGCATGTGCGGGCCTGCGGGGTACGGCGGCGGAGAGGGGTGTTACGTACTCTTAGCCGAGCGCAGCGAGACGCCCAAGGCGCAATGGCGGCAATCTTAATCCTGGCAAAAGCGCCAGCGAAGCGCCCATGGCGCAAACGGGGGCAATCTTGATCCTCCAGCCCTCGTTCGAGGATTAAGATTCCCCCTCGCTCCCTCTCGTTCCGAAGTTGCACTTCGGAACGCGCACGCCTGGGTGATCCTCGACAACTCACCAGAAGCGTGTGGTATCGGGGCTCGTCGCCGCATCTGAGCATTGGCGGTATTCCTCGGCGCACGAGCGGTGCGCCGGCATGGCGTTGCGCGCCGCGGCAATGAAGTGCAACTTCGAAAGCGAGCGCGTTCCGAAAAGTTTAGAAATGGATGGGTTATGGATGAACTGCGGCTGTGCGGTGAAAGCGCTGGATGCGGATTTTCCCTTCGCGCTTGCGGGTCTGGGCGATGTCGTAGGCCGATTGCATCCGCATGAGGGTGTCCATCTGGACGCCGAAAGCCTTTTCGATGCGCAGCGCCATATCGCCGGACAGGGCCGCCTTGAGGTTGAGTAAACTGGAGAGGGCGGGGCGGGAACCGCCAGCGCGGCAGCGGCGGCGGTGACCGTGAGGCCAGCCGGTTCAATGATCTCCGTGCGGATAAAATCACCGGGATGGGGCGGATATTTGATGGGCATAATGATTACTCAGGCTTTCGCCTTCACGCCCTCGGCCCCGACTCGCTTGAAATGGACCTGGCCGACGCGGCGGCCATCGGTCTGCGTAATGGTCACTTCGTAATCCTCAATCCGCACCTGTTCGCCCTGCTTGGGAAGATGGCCGAGCAAATGGGTGACGTAGCCGCCGATGGTGCTCACGTCGGCGCTTTGCAGTTCCAGTCCGGCGAGATCGTGCAGTTCGTAGAGACCGAGCGAGCCTTCCACGGTGAATTCATTGGCATTCACCCGGCGAAACTCCGGTTTCTCCGTGTCGAACTCATCCTGGATGTCGCCGACCAGTTCCTCGATGACGTTGTCGAGCGTGACGATCCCGGTGGTGCCGCCAAATTCATCGATCACCAGGGCGAGATGCGCGTGTTTGCTCAGGAAAAAGCTGAGCAGCTTCTCGAGCGACATCATTTCCGGTACGGGAAAGAGGTCCCGCTTGATGGTTGTCAGGTCGCGCTCGGAGGTGCGCAGCAGCCGGAGGATGTCCTTGATGTGCACCTGGCCGATGGTGTGGTCGAGATGGCCTTCGCAGAGCGGAAAGCGCGTGTGCCGCGAGTCCAGCGCGCGCTGGATGTTTTCCTCGAAGCTGTCCTCGGTGTTCAGGAACACGACCTTGCCGCGCGGCGTGGTGATGTCGCGCACCACCCGGTCGCGCATATCGAGAGCGTTGATGAGGATCTCCTTGCCGAGCGGCGTGACGCTGTCCTGCGCGGCATTCTGGGCGAGGATGACGCGCAATTCCTCCTCGCTGTGCGCCAGTTCGTTGCCGCTCACCGGCGTGATGCGCAGCCAGCGCCGCAGGACCAGGTTCGACGACTGGTTGATCAGCCAGATGGCCGGCCGGAAGAGCGCGAAAAAGAAATCCAGCGGCCGCACCAGCTTCAAGGCGACGCGCAACGGGTCGCGGATGGCAATGTACTTGGGCGCGAGTTCCCCAAAGAGGATTTGGAAAAACGTAATAAAGACAAAGCCAAGCCCCACCGACAGCCCGCTGCTGAGCCGGGGCGATTCGATATGGAGGTGCAGGAAGACGGGCTGGAGCAGCCGGGAGACGTAATCCTCCCCCACCCACCCCAGGGCCAGACTGGCCAGGGTCACGCCGAATTGCGTGGCCGAAAGGTAGACGTCGAGATGGCTGAGAATGTATTTGGCCCGCACCGCCCGGGCGTTGCCCTCCTCGACCAGGGGATCGAGCTGGCTGCCACGCACTTTCACCAGCGCAAATTCCGTGGCCACGAAAAAGCCGTTGAGCACGACGATGGCGCAGATGCCCAGCAACTTGGCGGCGACGATTTCGGGCGCTTCCCACCCGGTGGCCAGGTCTCCGGTATCGGCGATGAACAAGGCTGGTGTCACAGCAGGAAAAAGAAACGAGCCGCGGGCCGAAGCCGGCGGCTCGATGGAAAGTCAAAGAGAGCGGCCTACCAGCTCGATTTGGTCACCCCGGGAATGAACCCATTCGAGGCGAGTTCACGGAAGGCAATGCGCGAGAGCTTGAAGCGGCCGATGTATCCGCGCTTGCGCCCGCTGGCCTGGCAGCGGCGGCTGAGCCGGGCCGGGCTGGCATTGCGCGGGAGCTGCGAGAGCCCGATGTAGTCGCCCTTGGCCTTCAATTCGGCACGCAGGGTGGCATACTTCGCGACAGTCGCCGCTTTGCGTTTTTCACGTTCGATCCAGCAGGTTTTAGCCATAATGTAAAATGGGAGCGCGGAAAATACCGGTCCACCCGCGGATTGCAACCACTTTTTGCTCCGCCGCTTCGGCAAAACTCAGACGCGGCGGGGGCCGCCAGGTAGGAACGCGGCAGCGGCCGCTAGGTAGGAACGCGGCAGGGGCCGCATTGGACGAACGGGGCAGGGGCCCCAGGGACGAACGCAGCGAGGGCCGCGACGTTCGCGGTTGCCGCCACCCCGGTTTTCTCCAAGATTTGCCGCGCGTGTCCACCATTACCGTCGAACAAGCGCTGCAACTCGCGATCACCTGCCATCAGACCGGGCAGCTCGCGGCCGCCGAGCCCCTTTACCGCCGGGTGCTTGCGGTCCAGCCGCAGCATGCCGAGGCCTTGCACCGGCTGGGAGTGCTGAAACGGGAGACGAATCGATGGGAGGAGGCGGCGGAACTCTTCGCGCGTGCCATTGCCCAGGCTCCGCACCAGGCGCAATATCATCTCGATCTCGGTGCGGCCTACCGCCAGATGGGACGCCTCGAAGAGGCCCTGGCCTGTGAGCAGCGGGCCCTCGCCCTCGACCCCAATTTCGCCGGCGCGCCTGGCCTTGACCGGCCGAAACCTGCCAGCCGCCCGGCCGAATCGGGCCGGCGGCTCTATTGCGCGTCCCCCCGTGCCGCTCTCTCCGGTTGGGGAGTTTGCATGATGCACCTGATCGGCGAACTTTCCCAGCGGCTCGAACTAGTTAGTCCCGAGTCCTTCCCGAGCACCACCGCGCAGTTCGACGGCCCCGTCTTCATGCCGTTGCAGGATCACGCCTTCAACCCCTATCTGCCGGTGCGAGGGACGCGCAACTTCGGCTACACGTTTTTCGAGTACCCGTTGGAGCAACCCGCGGCCTCGAATGCGGCTCGCTATGACGTGATCTTTTGCGGTTCGACCTGGTGCCTCGAGCGCATGCGCGAGCGGGGCATCAACAACGGCAAAGTGCTCGTCCAGGGCGTGGATCGAAATGTCTTTCATCCCACGGAAGAGGCGAAACCGCCGGCGCACGGCGAGTTCCGGATTTTCACCGGGGGAAAGTTCGAAATCCGCAAGGGCCAGGACGTGGTCATCGCGGCATTTCGGGAACTGCTGGGAAGGTACCCGCGAGCCCGGCTGGTTTGCGCCTGGCACAATTGGTGGCCGAATCTCATTGAGTCCATGAGCCAATCACCGCACCTGGCGATGCCTTCCGGGCAATTCGAAACCCAGGTGGATCTCTTTCGGGCGCTCCTCGTCCGAAACGGCATTCCGGAAACGAATTTCGAGATCCTGCCGCCCCTGACCCAGACCGACCTCGCCGGTGTCATGCGTTCGACCGACATCGGCGTTTTTCCCAACCGCTGTGAAGGCGGCACCAATCTGGTCCTCATGGAATACCTTGCCTGCGGGCGTCCGGTCGTGGCCTCCGCCGCCACGGGGCATGCCGATGTCATCGCGCCTGACCATGCCCTCGCGCTTCAGCCTCGCTTGACGGCCCGATTCTGGGATGAACCCGAGGTCGCGGAAGTCGCAGCGGCCATAAAACAGCTTTTGGAAAGTCCGGATCTTCGATCAAAACTGGGCGCCGCCGCCGCCGAGGCGATGCGGAAATGGACCTGGCCGCGGGCGGCACAAACGATCATCGACACCATCTTCCCGGCGGGGGGCTAGGGGCGAAGCCCCGTCAGCGCTAACTTGTCGCCTGGGTGGCTGACGCGCTCCGAGCGACATGACCCGGCCCACGCCGGAGGCGTCCGTGACGCTGGCACCCCCACTTCCAGGCGGTCTCCCGCCGCCGCTACTTCGGCGCGGGCTCGCCCGGCGTGGCTGGCGTGTCCGGTGAATTGGCATCGGCGGGAATGGCCGAGAAGTCGCCTTTGACGGTCGCCGCGATCTTCCGTTGGGCATCCCAATAAAAGGTCGTCAGTGCCCCGTTGGTTTTCTGGCGAAGGGTGTACCGTTTTTTGACATCGTCTTCCGCGACCATTTCAAGCTGACCGAGACTTGCGGAGACCGCCAGGTTGGCGGCAGCCCGCACCGGATTGGTCTTCTGGTCGGCGACGAATTGTTTGATTGCGGGCTTGAGCCACACCGCGCCGGCGCCGATGATGATCACCGCGACAAGCACCAGGCCGCCGCAACCGATGCCGAGCCAGCCGAGAACGCCAAGGCCTTTTTTGGGGGGAGGGGCAGACGAAGTATCCATGGCGCGGGAAGCTACCGGGAATCCAACCTTGGGCGCAAGAGTGGAAATCGTGGGGTAGTACTCGCGTGCTTTTTTCAGCGCCCTTGCCGAAAACCGGCCGCTTCCCCATCGGCGCGACGGTAGTGCCCTAATTTGAAGGGCACTTCCCCCCCGAGCGAATCTCCTTGCCAGGGTTGCGCCGAAAATCCAGCGTTTCGCGCCATGAAATGCCCCCCTTTGAGGATGTCGAAAGTGGCTTGGTCACTGATTGCAGGAGTGGCGCTGGCCGGTGCGACGGCGTTAGCTCAGGATCAGTCCGGCGCGTCGTCGAAAAACCTGCTGCCCAACGGTAACTTCGAGAAAGGCATGGAGGGTTGGGCGATCACCGCGTTTGGCAAAAAGGGACAGGGCGCGATCGACGACAGCGAGAAGCGGGAGGGGCGATCGACCTTGCGCATCGACAACTCAGAAGGCGACGACGCTTCGGCCAGGCAGAAGGTCGCCGTCGAACCCAATACGCGCTATCGCTTGGAGGGTTACATCAAGACCAAGGATGTGCAGGCCGTGAAACGCGGCGGCAAGGATGGTGCCTCGCTGTGTCTTGCGGGCGGATGGGAGAAGACGCAGTCGGTGGCCGGAACGCGGTCGTGGACCCGAGTTACGCACGATTTCATTACCGGGGGCGAGACAGAGGTCGAGGTGTGCGCGCGCTTGGGCTATATCTCCGCGCCGGTCACGGGAACGGCTTGGTTTTCGGATATTACATTGACCAAGATCGGCAAGGCTCCGCCGCGCCGGTAGGAAGAGCGGGCGCGCTTTCAGACCACTCCGGCGCCTCTCCAGGATTTGACGCGGCGAGAGAGGCCAACATCAAAAATGGTTGGCCTGAGCCGCTGCCAATTTTCAAATTAGGGCACTACCTAGACGCCCTCTTACTTGACAAACCGGTCACGGATACCATAAGAAAACCACACTCATGACTGCTCACTTCGCGGTTCCGGGCGATGCCGCATCGGGCGCCGCTCCTTTATCGACGGGCCCATCCACCAAACGATCCACGGTGACACGCCAACCCCGGCGCACCACGGCAGCCACCAGGACTGCGGCCAAGCCGAAGGCCCGCCGGCGGGCCGAACCGCGGGTGCGGCGCACTTCGGAGATCCTTCGCGAGATTCTCGAGAAGAATCCTCAGGATCAGATTACCGTACAGCAGATCGTCAGCGGCCTCGGCACAACCTCCTTCGGCACTTCGCTGATGGTCTTTTCGATCCCGGAGGTCATCCCGATACCGATTCCAGGCATGTCGGCGGTGGTGGCGTTGCCGACGGGAATTATTTCCGCGCAGATGATTCTCGGCAGCGGAGAGGTTCGCCTGCCGAAGGCCCTCCTCAAGCGCTCGATCCCACGAAAGGCCTTTGCGGCCGCTGTGAAGACCATCATGCCTCATCTGGAACGAGCCGAGAAAGGCGTGCGCCCGCGCTGGAACTGGGCGACCACTCCGCTGGCCAAGCGGCTTCTCGGCGGGCTCATTTTTGTGCTCGCGGGCGTCATCGCCCTGCCTGTGCCGATCACGAACATGCCTCCGGCGATAGCGATTTTTATCATCGCGCTGGGGCTCGTCGAAAGGGATGGCAAGCTGATCACCTTGGGCATTCTTCTGGGCCTGGCGTCCATTGCGCTGATTGCGGGCATCTTTTTCGGCCTCTTCTCCCTCTTCGGGCTATAAGCCTTGTCCTTTCTTAAAAACCTGCTATACCGGCCCGCAACTTAACAAAATATACATGGCCACAAAAACCAAAGCCGCTCCAGCCACCGTTTTCTCCGTGCTCGGTGACACGCTGGAATCCGCCGCAGAATCGTTCGAAGAAGCCACGGCCAATTCTCGCGACTCGGCGAAACGCGCCGCCACCACCACCAAGCGCGCGCTCGGCATCGGCGTGCACAAGGCCGCCTATGGCATTGCCTTCGGCCTGGTCTACTCCGCTGTTTTCATTACCGAAATGCTGCCCAAGGGCAATATCGTTCGCCGTGGTTTTATCGAAGGCACGGAAGCGGCCCTCGATTCCCGCCGAAAGGCCCAGGCCGCCCGCGAAAAGAAAAAGGCCGCACCGGCAATGGCGGCGGCCGCTCCGAGGAAGAAGCCGAAACCCTCCGCGCGAGCGCGCAAAGTGGTGGAAAAGCGGGCGGCGAGCTTTGACGGGGCCGCGGTGCCCGAATAGCGCGGCGCCAGGGCGAAGAGGGCAACAACTACGGTGAGCCAATTGACTGCCACCAAGTCTATGAACTCCATGGCGTGTGCGCGGGCCAACCCGGCCGCGGACCGCTTGCGTCGAAACTTATTCACTCCATGAATCCATGCCCGCATCGCTGGGAAAACTGGCGGCGGTGAAAGCCTCCGCCGATAACGGTTTTCGGTTGCACGTCCTGTCCGCGGGCTCCGAGGCTCCCGTGAGACGGCGCGACCCATGGCGGCGCGCGGACCTTTCCGTATCGCTGCCCCAGCCGGGGCGCATCGTCTTTCACAGTGTCAGCCGCTTCGCCGTGTGGCGGAGCGCCCTGTGCCTGGAATTTGTCGAGCGCTGCTTCGGCGTGCCCGAAGTGTCCGAAGTGGAGATCGACACCACTGAGCGCACGGCCACCCTGGTCTTTGAAGCCCGCGGGAACACCAAAGAGGTGCTCGGCAAAATTGCGCGGCTCTTCCAGGGACAGGCCGAGCCGGAGGCGTCCGCGACCTTTTCGCCCGGCCTCCTCCGCGCCCTTCCCAAGTACCTGCCACGTTTGCGCGTCTTTCGCTACGGCAGCACCCTGAGCACTTGGGAAAGACGGCTCGAAATGCCGGGATGGATTCGCCTGCGCAACGCGGTCGTCCTCAACAAGCGGCATCTCGTCGCGCTCGTCGAACGCCAGTTGCTGGGGCTCATCGGCATCGAACACTTCAAACTGCACCCGCGCGCCGGGAGTATCTCCATCGTCTTCAATCCGCGCGCCATTCATCCCGAGCAGATCGTCCGCCATCTCGACAACGCCCTCGCCAAGGCGCCCCGGCGGCCGCCGAATGTCCGGCCCGATTTCGACTTTCCCATTGCCTCGACCTCCCTCACCCTGGCCGCGGCGGCCACCTTTTTCACACCGCCGCTCGTTCCCGTCAGCGCGCTGCTCATGCTTTACACGGCGGTGCCCAGCTTCCAACGGGCCTACCGCGTAATCTTCAAGGAACGGCGCCTCGGCGTCGATCTGCTCGACAGCATCATTTTCACCGCCTGCCTTTTCACCGGCGAGATTTTCGCCGGCGCCATGACCGCCTGGTTCCTCAGCCTCGGTCGCAAGCTCCTGCGCAGCACTCGCGCCGAATCCGCGAAAGTCCTGCTCGAAGCGGTGGGCCGCCAGCCTGGCATGGCCCGGGTGCTCCGCGATGGCCGCGAAATCGAGGTCACGCTCGACGAGGTCCACCGCGACGATTCCGTGGTCGTTCACACGGGTGAAGTCGTCCCGGTGGATGGTGAGATCATCGAGGGCGACGCCATCCTCGATCAGCACGCCCTCACCGGCGAATCCGCGCCCGCGGAAAAAACCGTGGGCGACAGGGTCTTCGCGTCGACCGTCATGCTCGCGGGAAAAATCATCGTGCGTGTCGAGCGGGCGGGCAAGGAAACGGCCTCGAGCAAGATCAGTTCCGTGCTCAGCCGCACCGTCGCCTATAAGCTCCGCGCGCAATCACGCGGCGAGGAACTCGCGGACAAGGCCGTCATCCCCGCGCTCGGCCTTTCCGGGCTGGCCGCCGGCCTGGTCGGTCCAAGTGGAGCGCTGGCGGTCATCAATTCGGACCTCGGCACCGGCATCCGCATGGCCGCGCCCCTGGGCATGCTCACCTCCCTCACCCTCTGCGCGCAGCACGGCATCCTCGTCAAGGATGGGCGCGCCCTCGAACTCATGCGCAGCGTCGATACCGTGCTCTTCGACAAGACGGGCACACTCACGCGCGAAAAGCCCGAGGTGGGCCGCATCATCTGCTGCGGCCGCTTCAACGAAGAGCAAGTGCTGGCGCGCGCCGCGGCGGCTGAGCAAAAATTTACGCATCCCATCGCCCGGGCGATCCTCGACCGCTACGCCGCCTTCCAGCGTCCGATGCTGAAAATCGACGCCTCAAAATACAAGGTCGGCTACGGCATCACCGTCGAGATCGAAGGCGAAACTGTCCGCGTGGGCAGCCGCCGCTTTCTGGAAATGGAACGGGTGCCCATTCCGGATTCGCTCCAGCGCGAGCTCGACCACATGCACGCCGAAGGGCACTCCTTCGTCAATGTCGCCGTGGGCGACCAGTTGCAGGGCGTGCTCGAGTTGCGCTCCTCCCACCGCCCCGAGGCCGAGGAAGTCGTCGCGGGCTTGCGGTCCCGCGGGGTGAAACACCTCGCCATCATCTCCGGCGACCACGAAGCGCCCACCCGCCGGCTCGCCGAAAGGCTCGGCATGGACCGCCATTTCGCCGAGGTCCTGCCGCAGGACAAAGGCCGTTACGTCGAGTTGCTGCAAAAGGAAGGCCGCACCGTGTGCTTCGTCGGCGATGGCATCAACGACTCCATCGCCTTGAAAAAAGCCCACGTTTCCATTTCGCTGCGCGGCGCCTCGACGCTCGCAACCGACACCGCGCAAATCGTTTTCATGGAGGAGAGCCTGGCGAAAATCTGTGCCTTGAGAGATTTCTCCTGTGGCCTGGAAACCAACGTGCAGCGAAGCTGGAACCTCATCCTCGTGCCCAACGGCTTTTGCATCGCAGGCGTGTTCTTCCTCGGCTTCAATATCTGGCATTCCGTCGTCTTCAACAATGCCTCCGCCATCCTCGCCCTCTACAACGGCCTGCGCCCCCTGCGCCATGCCGCCAAGGCCCGGGCCGCCCGGGAGCGCGAGTTGCAACTCGCTTACGGCGCGCCGGAGTAGCGCCCACCCCGCGTCCCTCCCGATTCTATGATCCATCTCCTCCGCCCCGGTGATGACTCCTACAAGACCGTCAGCCTGGAAGATCTGCGTGCCTCGAAGTCGCTGCTCCACGAAGCCCTCTGGATCGACCTTTTTCAGCCGACCGAGGAGGAGGAGAAATATGTCGAGAAAGCCCTGGGCGTGGACCTGCCGAGCCCGGAGGAGATGAATGAGATCGCCGAGTCGAGCCGCCTGTTCGAGGAAAACGGCGTCTTGTATCTGTCTTGCTGGTTGCTCTGTCTCGACACCACCATTCCCCAGAATTCCTCCGTGAGTTTCGTGCTCACCCCCAACCGCTTCGTGAGCATCCGCCATTCGGACCACCACGCGATTCGCATTTTCAGCAGCACCCGCAACCGGTTGCAGACGCGCCGCTTTCACACCGGCGAGGGGGTCTTCGTGGATTTGCTCGACAACGTGGCCGGGCATGTCGCCAGCATGTTGCGGCTCGTCGAACAGGATTTGAATTCGCTCTCCGAGGAGATCTTCGCCGAGCAAAAGGCCCAGCAAAAGAAAGCGCAGAAACTCGGCCTCAAGCGCATTGTCCAGCGGCTGGGCAAACGCAATGCCGTGGTCGCCAGTCTGCGCGAATCCTCCGTCAGCCTTTCGACCCTCATGCCATTCTTCTACGGCTTCGCCGGCGAACGGCTCAAGCCGCACGTCGCCGAGCAATTGAAATCGCTCGAACGCGATATCAATTCCTTGCGCCAGTACGACGCCGCGCTCTCCTCGGAAATCAATTTTCTCCTCGATTCCACAGTCGGCCTCATCAATTTCGAGCAGAATCAAAGCATCAAAATCCTGAGCGTCGCCGCGGTCCTCGTCGCACTGATTTAGCTTGGCGAAACTTCTTCCATCCACACCCGCGCGGCCGAAGCGCTCCTCAAAAACGGCGGTCGCCCGCCAGCCCGTTGCGCTGCAAGTGCGTAGCGACGAGCGTCGCGGAGGAATCTTCATTTCCTGCCAGGCACTGGCGGACGCCGCCCAGTTGCCGACACGACGGGAACTCATCGACCGGCTTTTTTCGATTCGCGCATTGCGCGCGCTGCGGCTCGATCCGGTGCGCGGCTCGGCCTGGCTTACTTTCGATTCCGGCACGATCACCGTCCCGGAAGCGCTCGAAGCGCTGGCCGTGGCCTTGCGGCTGCGCACTTCGGCGCGGCTTAGCTTGCCGTATGAGGAATTGTTACTCACCGGGCCGGCCGGACAGACGTTCGAGGTCTATCGCGCGCAGCGCGGCTTGACTCTGTGGCGGACGGAGGAACTGCAAGCCGGGCGGTTTCGCCTGTCGCATCCGCTCCTGGCCCACGCTGCCATTCGCGAAAAGGTGCTGGACGCCCTGGCCCGGGTCGCGGGTGTGAGCCAGCAGGAAGCCCCGCTCATCCGTCCGTTCTCCATCGAAGTCTGGTGCCAGCCGCACCGGATCAACTCGGAAATCCTGCTGGAAGTCGTCGAGGACGCCTTGGCCGATTACCCGCAACTGCTCGCGACCGTCGGCATCCCGCTCCGCGAAACGCTGGTCGCGGCCAATTTCGCGCTTGCGCCCATCTCGGACTTCCTCTTCCCGCCCCTTCGCATCGTCAGTGCCATCATGATCTGGCTCTTGAACGTGGAGCATGCGGCCGGCGCCTGGCGTGGTCTGCGCGAGCGCCGCTGCAACCTCGAACTGCTCTATATCTCCATCGGGGCATGCACCCTCCTGACGTTTCACTTTCTCCCCTCCGCGATCATGTACGCGGCACTGGAAATCTGGCCCAAGCTCGTCCGCCGCTTGCGCATGGAGGGCCAGCGCCAGTTCCTGGCCCGGTACCGCCGTTCACCGCAGCGCGTCTGGATCGATCGGGAGGGATCTCTGCTGGAAGTCTCCATGGCCGAGCTGCCGGCGGGTGAGACCATCGTTCTGCGCGAAGGCGATACCGTTCCCGGCGATGGTGTGGTGCTGCAGGGACGCGCCGAAGTCCGCGAGTCGTGGATCACCGGCGCGCCGGGCGCCGCGAGCAAACAGCCGGGCGACGCCCTCTATGCCTCAAGCGAGTTGAGCCGCGGTGAAATTCGGGCCCGCATTGATTCCGTCGGCGAGCGAACGGCCGCCGGCCGGCTGACCACCTGGTACGCGCGCGCCCTCCGACAGCCTTCTTTGAAGGTTAAATCCCAGCGTCTGGCCAACTCGATGGTTCTCCCGGTGCTCGTTTTCGGGGCCGCCGCCCTGGCTCGCGGCGGCATTTCGATGACCAAGGCGGTTCTCCGTCCCGATTACTTTTCCGGACCGGCCATCGCCGAGGAATTGAGCGAACTGCTCACGATTATCCAGGCCGCGGAAGCGGGCTTTTACATTGCCGATCAAAGCATGCTCGACCGCGTGGCCGAAGCCGATTGCTGGATCTTCGACGACAGTGTGCCGTGGATCTCGAGCGAGCGAAACGGCACGGGAATCGCCGCGAAATTGCGCGCCCAAGGAATTCGCGAAGTCCTCTACCTTTCCAGCGAACCCGCAGGAGAAGCAACCGCCGCGGCCGCCGCGCTGGGTTTCGATCACTGGCATGCCTGCTCGACGCCCGGAGCGCGGAAGAACTTCATCGCCCAGCGCCAGTTCCTCGGCAGAAGCGTCGCCTATTTTGGAAATTGCGCGCAGAACGCGGCGGCCGCCGAGCAGGCCGACGTGGCGATCTCCGTCCTGGGCAACCACGAACTTTCCGTTCCGACAGCGTCCCTCGCGCTTCTTCTTCCGGATCTCACGCGGTGCAGCGTGCTTCTTTCGCTCACCCGCGCCCGTGCCTCCAGCGTCGGTTCGGCCTTTGCCGCCAGCCTCGTCCCCAATGTCGCGGCGCTTTCCGGGGCCATCTACCTCGACTTTAGCGCTCTTATTTCCGTCATCCTGACCAATCTCGGCACGCTCGCGAATTACTATCGCTGGCGGCGCACGCTAAAATCGGTTCAATAGGGCCACGATGAAACTCGCGATTCCTCTCGTTCTCCTCCTCGCGGCTGGCCTCCTTTGCGGCTGCAGCGCCGGCCAGGCCTACGCCAAAAAGCATCCGGAACTGCCGCCGCAACAACTGCAATTCCTCCGGACCGGGAAGGTGCCGGAAGGTGACGGGATTGCCGGAATGACGCGCGAGCAAGTGCAGATCGCCATGGGCATGGAACCGACACAATATACGAAAGTCGATGGTCACGATGCCTGGGTCTACGTGCGCAAGAGTCTAGGCACGACCGCCCTGACGACGGATTCCGCGTCGGAACTCGACCGCCGCGACAACCGGACCAAAGGCTCGCTGCTCGGCAGCGAGACTCCGTCTCCGCAAAACTCGGACCAGACCAAAATAACCATTGTTTTCGATGGCGATGTGGCCATCCACGCCGAAACCATCAAGGGCGGGCTGTAGCCGGCTCCGCCTGTTGCCCTCTCCCACACCAGCTCTCAGGAACGGTGAAATAAGTCGGGAAGGGCCGCCACCGACCTACGGGGCGAACGGCCGGCGCTTGCAGGCAACGGTTTAGAGGTCTGGCTTGCGGGGCGCGGTACCCTTTTCCAAATGCGAGACGAATTCGTCACGGGCCTCGTCGCTGATCCCGTGGGTCACTTTGAAGCGCAATCGTGTCGTCAGAAAGTCCTCGATGGTCTGCCACTGTTCGCCGGCACGGATGCGCTTGGTCCAGGCACAGATGGTCAGAAGCTGGGTCTGGAGTTGATGGATCTCGGCGTTGCTGCGCGCGAGTTCCTCGTAGAGCCGCTGCTTGGCGCCGGCTTCGGCGACCGCACGCTGCTCGGCCTGGCGCAAAGGGGTGATGTCGATCACTTGATCGACAAAAAAGCGCGGCCGGTGATCGATCTCCCGCGCCAGCGTCACGACGTGGAATACCGACAGGTAATGCCCCTCCCGGTGCCGGCATCGTTTCTCGAGCTGGAAGCTCTCCACCTCACCGCGGATGAGTTGGCCCAGATTGGCCAGCATGGCGGCCAGATCATCGGGGTGGGTCAGGCGCTGAAAATCCAGGGCGAGGAGTTCCTCCTCGGTATAGCCCAGCAACTCGGCCAGCGAGGCATTGACGCGCAAAAACCGGCCATCCACGGCGAGGAGGGCCATGCCGTTGGCAGCGTGATCGAATGTGTGCTCGAAAAGCGAAGTCGTCGTCACGATAGGGCGTTTTTGTAGATTTGGGACAGAAATGGCAGCATCTAGCCTGCCACGCGCGTCCAACCCGGCCATTTGTTTATCAAAACCGTTCAATCCGGCGAGAACATTCTTGCCCTTTTATTCCGCAGGCTCGCGCAGAAAGGCGCCGTCAAGCAGGAGTTGGGACAGCTTTTTGCTGAAAGGGAGAGGACGAAGCAAAGGACTCACACGGAGGTGCCCAAAGCGTCATGAACTCCTTCGACGGCCATGCCTCCTTCCCCGACCGCGGCGGCGTAGCGCTTCACGGAACCGGAGCGCGCATCGCCGGCGGCGAAGATGCCGGGGCGGGTGGTTTCCAAGGGCCCGGGCGGGCGCCCGACACCCTGCCAGGGGGGTGCCCCACCAGGCTACCCGGTCTTGACGAACCCCTTCTCGTCGCACTCGATTTCCGGCGACGATCACGGTCGCCCTGGCCTTCCATGGCGGTGGCGGCGTAATCGACGCCGGAGCCCTCGAAATCCTCGCGGCCCTCGGGCGACGGCCGAATTGGCATTGACTTCGCTCGATGAACGGCCAGCCTCAGCAAGCATGGGGGGATTCAGCACCGATAATTGTTTGTGCGAGCGCAATAGCGTCGCGAAATCGCGGCGGGCGGCCAGGATTTCGGCGCAAGAACACACGGACTCATGGCACCATCCGAAAATGAGATGACTCCGGCGCTGGCAGTTCCGGTGAAGCCTCCGCGGCGGATCATGATCTTTAGCGGGCACATGGTGGATGCGCCAGACCGCGCGGCGCCGCGGTTTCCGGCAACCAAGGAAAAGTCCGTGCGGCGGCGGCTGGCGGAGCAGTTGCGGGCTTGGGGAGTCGGCGCTGACGATCTCGCGATTAGCGGGGCGGCGCGCGGAGGAGACATGCTCTTTGCGGAACTTTGCGTGGAATTCGGTGCGGAAGTCTGGTTGTTCCTCCCGCGTCCGGAAGAAGAGTTCCTTGACGAGTCGGTACGACTGCCAGGCAGTAGTTGGGAGCGGCGGTTTCGGGCGCTATGCGCACGGCCCCGGGTGCGGCGCTTTTTTCAGCACGAGCACCTTGGAGAAGACCGGGACAGTCTTGGAGTACACGCGCGTAACAATCTTTGGATGATCGAAACGGCCCGCAAGCTTGCTGGTTCGCCCGACCGCATCCACGCCCTTCTGGTCTGGGACGAAAAATCGACGGGGGACGGTCCCGGCGGCACTTCGGATTTCGTCGCGCGGGTCCAGGAGTTGGGCGGCGTGGTCGCGCCTCCGATCAATCCGACGAAGCTGCCGGCGGAGCTCTGAGCCGGGCTCTCCAAAGCACGCCATTCCTCGACCCACAAACACCATGAGTTATAAAGATAAACTCCAGAAAGCACATCGCCGAAATGGCGCGCGTGGGCAAGGCGGCCGCGGAGAAGGTCCAGACGAGCCATTTCTCGCGCTTCCCCTGATTCTATCGGTCATCGCCACGGAAAAACCGAAGCCCTAAATACAAAGGCCAAATCGCCATGCCACTGGAAGACTCCTGTTTCGTTGTTATGGGCTTTGGGATCAAGACCGATTTCGCCACTGGCCGCAGTCTCGATCTCGACAAATCGTACAAGAATATGATCAAGCCGGCGGTGGAAGCGGCCGGGCTGACGTGCATCCGCGCCGATGAAATCGTTCATTCCGGACTGATCGATGTGCCGATGTATGACCAACTGCTCAAAGCAGATGTAGTCGTCGCCGATCTTTCCACCTCGAACACCAACGCCTTCTATGAACTCGGCGTGCGGCATGCGCTCCGCCCCTTCACGACTGTCATCATCAGTGAGGATGGGCTGAAGGCGCCATTCGACGTCAATCATATTGTGGTCCGCAAATATCATCATCTGGGGGTGGATATCGGCTTCGAGGAAGTGATGCGTTTTCGCGAGGAACTCGCCAACGCCATCAAGACCGTGAGGGCCAAAATGCCGCGCGAGCAAGACAGCCCCGTGTATGCGTATATTAGAAACCTCACACCGCCCGCGATCGCGGCGGCGATGAAGGCCCTAGCCGCTGATGCGGAACCGGCCAACGCCGCCGGCGCGGTGGGGGCAGGAATGGCACAGGCACACTGCTTTATGATGGAGCAGGTGGACGCGGCCCAGCACGAAGCCGCAGTTTTGACAAAAGCGAGCAAATTTGCGGAGGCAAAGAATGCGCTCCAGCGGGCGAAATCATTACTTGAGACGGTGCGGGCAATGCGCAAGGAAACCCCGGGCGAAGCGGGTACGCCGGTGAACGAAAGACCCGAAGATCCATACGTTGTTCAACGCCTCGCGCTCCTCACGTACAAAAGCAAGCTGCCAACCGAAGCGGCCGCCCTGAAGGAAGCGTCGGATCTGCTGAGCACCCTTGGCCCGCGGAATTCCAACGACACGGAAACGCTCGGTCTCTGGGGCGCGGTCCACAAACGAATTTACGCCTTGAACAAAGACCGAGGCGCCCTCGACGAAGCGGTGCGCGCCTACGAACGAGGCTTTTACCTACGCAATGACTATTACAACGGCATTAATTTCGCGTTTATGCTCAACGTCCGAGCAAAGCAGGCAACCGACTATGCGGAGGCGATCGCCGATTACGTCCAGGCAAGTCGGGCCCGAAAGGAAGTGCTGGAGATCTGCACGGAGTGGCTGGCAAACAACCCGCAGCCGGGCGGCGACGGCACCCCGGAAAAGGCGGTGAGACAGTTTCAGGAGAACAAATACTGGGTCCTTGCCACGATGGCCGAAGCCCACATCGGCCTGGGAGAAGAAGCGCAAGGCGGGACCTGCCTGGCGGGAGCCGCGGCGACCGATCCCGCAGCGTGGATGATTGAAAGCACTCAAGCGCAGCTCACTCAGCTCCGTGCCTTGCTTGCCGATTCGCCGCTCCGCCGGATCTCCGTGCCATGAGCCGTCTCCATTCATTTCAAACCTCGAGCAAAGTGAACGGAACAGGTCCGGGAAGAACAGGAGTGAGGCGCGCAATCGGCCAACTCCGGCAGGACTATGCTTCGCCGCATCGCTGGTTTCCCGACTCATAGGAAAATCCGCCATTGCTGGAGGGCATCGACGATCACAGCCGCCGTTTACCACTGGCCAAGATCTAGCTGCGCGGGACGGTCCTGGCTCATCTCGACTTCCTCTCCAGTGCCTTCCTCGACTCCGGCCTCCCGCCCGCGCTCCATGTCCACCACCACATTCCATTACTTTTGGATTGCACAAGGAAAGCGATCCGTCGAAAATCGTTGGGGTAACGGTGCTATTTTATGGCGTTTGAACTGAATGAGGTGTTTTGGTTGGACCTACTGGCGCGGATGGAAGCGCGGCAGGTCGTACCGGTCATTGGTCCCGGAGCCATCACTTTCGGTGTTGACGATCAACTTCTGTATCCGGATTTGGCGCGCGCCCTGGCGGGTAAGATCGGTACCAAGGAGCCACCGCTGGATCTGCAAACGGTCGTCACGGAAGTGCGCAAGAACAGCAAGGACCTCGGCGACGTCTACCTCTTGCTCCATACGCTCCTGGTCGGAGATCGGCGGACACCAGGCCCGACGCTTGAGCGGCTCGCCTCGCTCGATCGTTGCCGTCTCTTTCTGACCACGGGCTTCGATTCGCTCCTGGCGCGTTCCTTTCCAGCACCGCCTGCCGGCACTGCGCCGGTCATTCGGGCCATGGTCTCCAGCGGCGTCGTCGATGACATCCCCGCCCCGGCTCACGAATTGAAGGATCCTTGCATCGTTCATCTGCTTGGCCGCGCCGATGCCAATCGCGATTTCGCGGTGTGGGATGAAGATGCGCTGCACTACCTGCTTTATCTCCAGGAGCTGCTCCCGAACCTGCCGAATTTGCAGAATGCGCTTCGAAAAAAACATCTCCTCCTGCTCGGGCTTTCGTATCCCGACTGGCTCCTGCGATTCTTCGTTCACGCGGTCAAGGGCGAGCGACTTTCGCGCCTGGATCGCGCCGCGCTGTCGATTGCCGAGAGCCTGCCGGAGGATCAAAGATCGGAGACTGTCGCGTACTTCAGCGGATTGAATCAGGATTTGCGCCTGTTCCATTGCGATCCTCGCCAATTTGTCCCAGAGTTGGTCCGCCTTTGGAAGGAACGCGCCGCGCTCCTCGAGGAAACCCCCGAGCCAACACCTCCTCCGGCGAAGCCCGATTTGCTGGAACCGGGATATGTCTTTCTTTCCTATGCCTCCCAGGATCGGGCCACGGTGGAGCATATGGCGGGTCAATTGCGCAATAGCCGCATTCCTTTCTGGTTTGATACTGAGGAACTCCAACTCGGGGACCAGTGGGACGCCGTCATCGGCAAGTCGATCAGCGAGGATTGTGCCCTCTTCCTTTCCGTCATCTCCCAAAATTCCGAAAAGCGCACGGAGGGTTATTTCATCAAGGAACGCAAGCTGGCGATTCAGCGCACGGATTTGATTGCCGACAACGTTACATTTTACCTCCCGGTGCGGGTCGACAACGGGGTAATCATCCCGCCGAACGAGCCTCGAGGTACCAAAAAGTTCCAAGGCGTCCGCGCACCCGACGGAAACCTTTCTCAGGAATTGCTGCGACGCATCTGCAAGTTGCTGCATGACTGGCATGCGCAGCGCGGTTTGCCCATGCCTCAATGTCAGCTCTGAAGTCCATGGCTGCGCCTACTACTCCCGCCGCTGAAGCCCTTGCCGAGCGAAAACCGGCGGTCGACGAGGAGCACCCCTGGCTCGGCCTGGAAAGTTTTTCCGAGGAAACCAAGGCGTATTTCTTTGGACGCACCGCCGAGACGAAGGAACTCGCTGTTCGGTTGCAGAATGCGCCGCTGACCGTTCTTTTTGCCCGCTCCGGGCTGGGCAAAACTTCGTTGCTCCGCGCGGGTTTGATTCCCTATCTCCACAGCAGCGGCTATTACCCGCAGCGCTTGCGGATCCTGCACGACCCGGGGACGAACACCCCCGCCCGTCAGATCACCGAGATCCTTGATGATCCGCCCGTAACCTTTGATGTCTCGCTCGGTCTGCCCACCGACGCACTGTCCACTCTCTGGCTACGCGTCCACCATCACGCCGCGCCCAGTTGCGTCACCCACCTCTTCCTCGATCAGTTCGAGGAAATCTTCATTTTCGGACCGGAGCATCCCGGCACCGAGGATGAATTGCGCCAGGCGCTCGCCATTCTCGTGGGCGGGTTCATGCCCGCGGGGATTACCACTTACGTCAATGAGCTCACTCCTCCTCCCGACAGCGCTTCACCCGATGCCGAGGCAGTCGCCCGCGCCGAAGAGAAATCCCGTCAATTCTACAAAGGTTTTTCCGTCGATACTCCGCCTCTGCCGGTGGCGATCTCCATGCGCGCGGACTATGTCTACGCGCTGAATCGTTGGCGGTCTCACCTTCCCTTCATCGGCCGCAATGCCTTCGAACTGCGCGAACTGCGCGGCCCGCAGGCATTTGAAGCGATCTACGAACCCGGAGCACGGCGCAAGGGCAAACGTCCCATCATCTCCGAGAAACACGCCAAAGATTTGGTTCGCCTCCTCGCGGATCGACCGGACGAGCCCGATCTGAATGCCATCAGCGCCGTCCCGCCCATCCTCTCCCTCGTCTGCGCGCAACTGAACTCGCGCCGCTTCCCGCAGAAGGATGGGAGCGAGAAAAAAATCGCC
>Ga0302325_10004007_pt1 | contig 34225 bp, 28 predicted proteins | sample Palsa_T0_2_FD_201948 | JGI IMG/M metagenome (GOLD analysis project Ga0302325, IMG submission 201948) | Peat permafrost microbial communities from Stordalen Mire near Abisko, Sweden - Palsa_T0_2 | ecosystem: Environmental > Terrestrial > Soil > Palsa > Peat permafrost | place: Sweden: Abisko...
GCATCGGTATGTTGTAGGCTATCGGTGATCCCTGGCTGATATTTGGCGAATTTTACGAAATCACCCATCCGCAGGGCTTCGGCCAGACCGTCGAAGGTTGCCAATGGCAGCGATTGGTGGCGGAGCTGGCGGATCAGCTCTTCGCTGGTCTCGGCAAAACTCGAGATATTCAGGCGCCGGAGAAGGTAGACCCGGAGTATCTCGCCCAGGCGGCTGTAATGCCCCTTTATCGCAGCAGCGTCGGACAGGGGTTGGCGTTGCAGTTCATCGAGTTGTTGCATGGCCTCTTCATACGGTGCAAGCCGGGGTTGTTGCAGGGTCTGGACCAACTTTTTCAACCATTTCTTTTTCCGGACGAACAGGAAGACGAGGGTCAGTGAAATGAGGGTAGCGCCTGCGACGATCCAACCTATCCAACGGGCGAAAGGGTTGGGGATATCGATGATGTCCTTTATATCGTGGAAGTCTTTCAGGGAGTCGATGCGGGTATAGCCGACGGCAATGCGAATGGAGTCGCTAAAGAGCTTTTTGCCGGCCACGAGGAATGGGAGACGGGGAATAGCCCACATGCCGGAGTCGAAGCTAGTTACGGTGAGGGATTGCCGGTAGGAGCGTTCTCCGGGGACGACGGTGGTGTCGACGTTCCCTTTTTCGAGCCACTCGAAATGCGGGAAAGAGTCGAGGCCGGGCCAGGCGAAGGGGATATTGTCAGGTACGGTGACTTCCAGCTGGAGCCGGATGGGTTCACCGATGACGATCTTCTCTTTATCTACCGTGGCTTTTATCGTCGCGGGAGACGCGGGTGCCGCGGGAGTATGCTTGTGCTGGGCGTGCAAGGCCAGGAACGGCAGGCAGAAGAGGGCCGCAAACAGATATGATCTTAATGGTCTCATGTCCTATCCAGGCCGGTGGCGACCTACGAAAAACCGTTGCAGGATCTTGACGTAATCTTCGTCCGTCCGCAGATGCAGGAGATCGCATCCGGCTTTTTGAAAAATGCCTTTACATTGCTCCGTCTGGTTAAAGAAATATTGTTGGTAACTCGTGCGGACGAGGTAATCGCTGGTGTCCACCCAGTAGCGGCCGCCGGTCTCGGAGTCCTCTGCCTCGATCATCCCGATGGGTGGCAGTTCCATGTCCATTTTATCGTAGACTTTGATGCCGATCATGTCGTGCTTTTTGCCAGCCACTTTGAGGGCGTCTTCGAAGCCCGGTTCACGCCGGGAGCCGGCAGGGGCATTGCTGCCATTCCCATCTAGAAAATCGGAAAGCAGGAAGACGATGGCCTTTTGTTTTGCGCTGCGGTTGAGGAAGCGGATGGCCTCGCTGAGGTTGGTCCCTTTTTGCTTTGGCTCGATGCTCAGCAGTTGGCGGACGATATAGAGTACGTGTTCGCGGCCTTTTTTGGGAGCGATATAGGCTTCAATCCTATCGCTGAAGAAGATCACACCGACCTTGTCGTTGTTGTTGATGGCGGAGAAAGCCAGCACGGCGCATAGCTCCGTAATGAGATCTTTTTTACGGGCATGTATGGTACCAAACAGGGAACTGGCGCTGACATCGACGAGGAGCATGACCGTGAGCTCACGCTCTTCTTCGAAGAGCTTGCTGAACGGGTGGTTAAAGCGCGCCGAAACATTCCAGTCGATAAAGCGGATGTCGTCGCCGGCAGCGTATTCGCGTACTTCGCGAAAGCTCATGCCACGGCCTTTGAAGGCGCTATGGTATTCACCTGTGAACAGATGGCGGGTGAGCCGTTTACTTTTTATGTCCAGCTCTCTGACCTTCTTTATTATTTCAGCGGTAGTGAGCGTAGTGGTCATGGTATTGGTATGGCTTTCAGCACTTCGTCGATAATGTTCTCAACATTTATATTTTCTGCTTCGGCTTCGTAGGTGAGGCCGATGCGATGCCGTAGTACGTCCTTGGAGATGGAGCGAACATCTTCGGGGATGGTATAGCCTCTTTTGCTGAGGAAGGCGTTTGCCTTGGCTGCCAGGGCAAGACTGATACTTGCGCGTGGGCTGCCGCCGTAGGCGATCAGCGGTTTGAGTTTCTCTAATTTGTATTTCTCCGGCTGGCGGGTGGCGAAAACGATATCGAGGATATAGTGTTCCACCTTTTCGTCCATATAGATCTGGCGCGAGAGTTCCTTGGCCTGGATGATCTCTTGTATGGATACGACCTGTTCCACTTTTGTAGATTGGAGCCCCTGCACGTTTTGGCGGATGATGAGTTGTTCGTCCTGTTTGGAAGGATAGTCGACGATGACCTTCATGAGGAAGCGATCCTGCTGGGCTTCGGGGAGCGGGTAGGTACCTTCCTGCTCGAGCGGGTTTTGAGTGGCCAGTACCAGGAATGGCTCTTCCAGTTTGTGGCTGGTGTCGCCCAGGGTCACCTGCCTTTCCTGCATGGCTTCCAGCAAGGCGCTCTGGACCTTGGCAGGGGCACGGTTTATTTCATCAGCCAGTACGAAGTTGGCGAAAATGGGGCCTTTTCGGACAACAAACTCGTGTTTCTGCTGGTTGTAGATCATTGTACCGATAACGTCGGCGGGGAGCAGGTCGGGTGTGAATTGGATGCGGCTGAACTGGGCGTGGATAGCCTGGGCCAAGGATTTAATAGCCAATGTCTTAGCGAGGCCGGGCACGCCTTCCAGCAGGATGTGGCCGTTGGTGAGCAAACCGATGAGCAGGCGGTCGAGCATTTGATGCTGACCGATGATCACTCTTCCAACTTCATCCCGCAGCCTGTCGATAAATGCGGCCTGGTATTGGATCTTGTTATTTAATTGTCTGATATCCTCTGCTGTATAGAGCATAATATATGTTAGTTATTATCTGCCTTTGGGCGCTCGAAAATACGAATTCGATGTGGACAAATTAATATGAAATAAATCTTATATGTTAACAATAAGATAAGAAGATTTGAGTTTAAACTTAAGGTTTCCCTACCCTTCTAATTGAAAATCGAGTGGCGGATGTTTTCGAAATGGACCATATTAACCTTTACGGCGGCGTTTTTGGGCGCCGGCTGTTTTAGCAAGGCTACTTCGGGGAAGGACCTGGAGTTATTGACAGGCAGCCCGTGGAAGTATGAGAAAGCGGGTTTTGACACGGACGATGGGGTCTTCGATGCGCTTGACCCACGTATTGCCGGCAGTGAGAAAGAGAATACCATCATTTTCTGCAAGGATGGTACAGGCTATTCGCAGTATACGCGCAAAAGCCGGAACGGTAATCCTGACAGTCTTCCCTTTATCTGGGCTTTCCAGAACAACGATAGTACCATTTATTTCCAGGATCAGTATTACAAGGTGAGAACGCTATCCCCCAAGCGGCTCGAGATCTACGCCGATCAGCGTTACGGCGGTATCAGCAACCGTTATACGATCGTTTTTATTCATTAGCCCTTACGACAAATATTTGCCCACGATGGGTACGCGCCGGCCTACTCCAAAGGCTTTGCTGCTGACGCGGATGATGGGGCAGAATTGATTCCTTTTATATTCGCTTGTATTTACCAGGCGGAGGATGCGTCTTACGACGGCTTCGTCGATTCCCATGGCCACGATCTCTTTTGGTCCCTGCCGGCGTTCGATATATTGGTACAATACCTTGTCGAGAATATCATATTCAGGGAGGCTGTCGCTGTCCTTCTGACCCGGGCGAAGTTCCGCGGAAGGCGGTTTTACCAGGATATTCTCAGGGATGATCGACCCGCCGCGGTTGATGTCGCGGGCGAGGGCATATACCTGTCCTTTGTATACGTCGCCAAGTACGCTGAGACCGCCGGCCATATCGCCGTAGAGGGTGCCGTAGCCGGTGGAGAGCTCGCTTTTGTTGGAGGTATTGAGCATCACGTAGCCGAATTTGTTAGCCAGGCCCATCACGATATTGCCGCGGGCACGGCTTTGGAGGTTCTCCTCCGCCAGCCCGAACGGTAAATCATTGAACACCGGTTTTAGGGTATGGAGGAGGGCTTCGTAGACTTCACGGATCGGGATGATATCGTAGGGGTTATTTAAGTTGCGGGAGAGTTGTTCGGCGTCGCTGACGGAGTGTCCCGAGGAATAGGGAGAGGGAAGCAGGATAGCGCGGACATTTGCGCTGCCCAGTGCTTCACAGGCCAGGGCGAGGGTTACGGCGCTATCGACGCCGCCGCTGCTGGCAATGATGGCCTTTGTAAAACCCAGCTTGAAGAAATAGTCACGGATGCCAAGGACCAGCGCCTTGTGGATCTGCCCGATATTGCGGTCTTCGGTAAGGTATTGGAGGATGCGGTCAGGGTTGTTTTGTTTTGACACGCGCATGTCTTTATCGAATATGGAGGATGTCGCCACGGGATGCGGGGCGCGCTGGTTCTCTTCTTTGAGGCTGATGGCTACGGAAAGGCCGGGAAGCAGTTCTTCGTATAGCGGCGGTACGGGATGAGGAAGCTCGACGACGGCGAAATCTTCCTCAAAGGAGTTCAATTCGCGGATAAGGGTACCCGTTGCATCGTAGACTTTGCTGCCGCCGTCGAAGACGATCTCGGTCTGGGAGCCGACGGCATTTACGTAGTACATGGGTAAATGATATTTGAGCGTATTCTGCCGGACGACCTCCTTCCGATCTTCATCGTGATCGTAGTCGAACGGGGAGGCCGAAATATTGATCATGAAATCAGGGTGCTGGCGGATAAGCTGGTCCATGGGGCAGACCCTGTATAAGGCGTTATCGCCCAAATTCCAGATATCCTCGCAAATGGTCAAGGCGATCTTTTTCCCTTTGAAAGGGATGACGGACCATTGAAAGGCTGGTTCGAAATAACGGTATTCGTCGAAGACGTCATAGTTGGGCAGACAGGTCTTGTGTGCGACGCCTTTTATTTCTTTTTCGTAGAGCAGCCAGGCGGCGTTGAAGAGATCTTTTCCCTCACGCTGCGGGTTGCGGGCGGGCGCGCCGATGATGACGCCGATGGTGTCGGCATGTTCCCGGATGCGGTCGACGGCGGCATAGGACTGCGCGATAAAATCCTCGAACTCGAGGAAGTCACGCGGCGGGTAGCCGCAGACCGAGAGTTCGGAGAAGACAACGAGATCTGCGCCGGCGGCTTTTGCCTGGTCGATGCCCTGCAAGATCTTTCGGGAGTTTTCCTCGAAATTGCCGATGTGATAATTTTGTTGGGCGATGGCGATTGTCATGGTGCAAAGTTAAACAAAATTTGTAGCTATATTTGATCATGGCTTTCAACGAACGATTGGCAAACCGGATCAGGGAGACGCTGGCTCACTTACCGGATGTCGTGGAGAAAAAGATGTTCCATGGCATTTGCTTTATGGTGAACGGGAAGATGTGCCTTTGTGTGCGGCTGGATGATATGTTGTGCAGGATCGGGCCGAAAAAATATGGAGAGGCGTTGGAGACGAACTATTGCCGGCCGATGATCCACAATGGCAGGACGATGACAGGTTTTGTATTCGTGAGCGAGGAGGGTATCCGAAAGAAAAAGGATTTTGATTATTGGGTGAACCTGGCGTTAGCATTCAATAAAGAAGCGAAGGCCTCGAAAAAAGCTGTTAAAAAAAAGAAATGATCCGACGAATTGTTCCGTCTCTCTCCGGGCGCATTGTCCCCTTTTTGTTTGTGCTTTTTATCTGTAGTTGTGGCCATAGTTCCGACCGGCCGGATGTCTCCGGGGTCGAAGTCGGCCAGGTGCATATCGAGCGGTTTGATACCGCGTTCTTTAACCTGGACACCAACAATATCCAAACGGGGTTGTTCCGGTTGAATGAGCGGTATCCTTATTTTGCACAGGATTTTGTAGGTAATATCCTGGGGGCGGGGCCGATGTCCGACTCGAGCCATGTGGCTTTCGCCGCAGCCAGGGAGTTCCTGGTGAGCTATCTGCGTATCCGGGACTCGCTCTGGAAGAAATACCCCGATCTAAGTTGGCTGGGAAAGCAACTGCAGGGGCAGCTGCGGTATATAAAATATTATTTCCCGCAATATCATCTGCCGCTGAAGTATGTGGCGTTCATAGGGCCCTTTGATGGTCCGGGAGTCGCCATTACTCAATATACGCTGGGTATCGGGCTGCAGTCCTACGCGGGGAAGGGGTTTGCCTTTTATCTGACAGGGAAGGGACAGGATCTATACCCGCAATACATCTCCCGGCGTTTCGAGCCCGAGTATATCACCGCGAACTGTATTAGTGCGATCGCCGAAGATATCTTTCCCGACAGCAGTGACGGCCGGCCGCTTATCGAACAGATGGTCACGAAGGGTCGTTACTGGTGGCTGATGAGCAAGCTGATGCCGGATAGTCCGGATAGTATCCGGATGGGGTATACGCAGTCGCAGCTTGAATGGTGTGCGGGGAATGAGCCGGCTATCTGGAATTTTTTCCTGCAGGGCACGGACCTGTACACTTTGGACCCGGATATCATCAAGAATTATATTGGCGAGGCGCCTAAGACGCTTGGGATGCCGGATGCTTCGCCGGGCAATATCGGGGCCTGGGTGGGTTGGCAGATCGTGAAAAAATATGTGGCCGGGCATAGCGGGATGACGATCACCGAAGTCATGCACATGCCGGTGCGGGTGCTCTTCGAGCAATCCAAATACAAGCCGAAGTAGGTTATTGGCGGGTGAGGGCCGGCTATTTTTTTATCCTTTCTTTCAGCAGCTGGCGGGCCGCCTGGATCTCGGTGATATCACGAAAAGAGTCCTTGGGGATGAGGAAGAAGGCGCGGGAGTTAAAGTAGACGTGGAAGAAGTAGATTGTTTCTTTGAATCCGCTAAAGACTTCCCATTCCCAGAGTTGGGTGCCTTTTTTCGTTTCGAGCAGGATGCCGCGGTCTTCCAGCGACAGCGTAAAGGTATCCTGGAAGGTGGCCGATTTTTTATAGATGCTGAGCGGCAGGATACGGCGCACGGATATCCACAGGAAGAACCAGAGGACGGAGAAGATGAGGAAGGGCAGGGCTTGTATCTTTTTGAAGAAGAAGAGGATGGCCGAAAGGATGGCAAAAACATTGATGACTATGACGAGGGTTCTGATCTCTGGTCTGGCGAAAAAGTGACCACGTAATCCATCTAACACCTGTTTTTTGTTATACCCGAATTGAATAGTCATCCGCCGGCAGAGTTTTGTTGCCGGGTAAAAGTAAGGAAAAAAGCAGCGCCCGCATTTTGGGCGGGCGCTGACTAAAAAAATGTGTTTTGTCTATCGCATATCCCTGCAATGGCTATAGTGGTTGCTAGCGGCCTGATCAGGGGTCACGCTACGGCTACAAGAGAACAATAAGCTACAGGAGATAAAGAGAACAAGTGCGGCCAGGAAACGTTTCATGTTTTTCAATTTAGGGTGTTATGGATCAATTTAAACGAAGAAAAAATACATTTAGTATCGGGTTTCTACGGTAAATCCTTTGGGCGGCCCCTGATAGATTCACATAGGAAAGATACTGCGCGCAGACCGCACAAAATAACCGTTTTTGCGGAAAATACCGGGAAGAAGACAAATGGTTTTCCAGGGGCGGGAATGCAGGCCGGCAACCCGGTCCATTGGATATATAATCAGCTGCAACCCATACTGTTACCACAATTCAGGCATTTATAGCAGGTTCCGCTGCGGATAGTGATATGTCCGCACGTATTACAGGCCGGGGCGTCGCTTTGCATGCTTTTGGCAGCGGCGTTGAGAGCGTCGAGGCTGTTTTCGGTCCGGTGGGAGGGTGCTGGGGTGGGAATCCTGGGGCCTTTTGCGGCTTGGGGGTGGGGATTTCCCGTTCCTGGGTTACCTGCGGGCGATGGGGCTCCGCCTGATGGAGGGTTGCCAGCCTGTTTTGCGAGGATGCGGACATCGCTTAATTCGGGGGCATCTGGGTTTGATCCAGGCAGGTCCCATTCCCCGGCACCTGTATTGGCGACTTCGGGTTTGTCCAGGACATGTACGAGGTCGGTCCGGCCGAGGTATTCATAGGCCAGGGAGCGGAAGATGAAGTCGACGATCGAAGTAGTGCTCTTGATATTGGGGTGGTCGACCATCCCGCTTGGCTCGAAGCGGGTGAAGACGAATTTCTCCACAAACTCCTCGAGCGGTACTCCGTATTGGAGGCCGATGGAGATGGCGATGGCGAAGCAGTTCAACATGGATCGCATTGTTGCGCCTTCTTTTGCCATATCCACAAAGATCTCTCCTATTGTGCCATCGCTGTATTCGCCTGAGCGCAGGAAGATGGCCTGGCCGTTGATCTTCGCTTTCTGAGTGTAGCCACGGCGTTTTGCCGGGAGGGTACGGCGTTCGACGATGGTGGCGAGTGCTCTTTTCAATTTGGTATCGGGCGATGCCTGTACCCTTTTCTGGACTTCTTCAAGCAGTTCCTGCACGGTCAGTTTGCCGAGGTCGACGATATTGCTTTCAGCGGCGGATGCGGCTTCCGCAGGAGCGTCTTCGGCTGAAGCCTCGGCTTCCTGCCTCTTTTTATCGGATCTTGTACTGAGCGGCTGGGACAATTTGGAGCCGTCGCGATAGAGGGCGCAGGCTTTGAGAGCCAGTTGCCAGCTCAGCATGTAGGCGTCGGCGATCTCTTCCACGCTCGCCTCATTGGGGAGGTTGATGGTCTTTGAGATGGCTCCGCTGATAAAGGGCTGCGCGGCGGCCATCATGCGGATATGGCCATGGGCGTGGATATAGCGTTGTCCTTTTTTGCCGTTCTTATTGGCGCAGTCGAAGACCGCGAGGTGCTCTTCCTTGAGGCTGGGGGCCCCTTCGATGGTCATGGTTCCACAAACGTAGTCGTTGGCGGCTTCGATCTCATCATCGGAGAAGCCGAGGGCCTGGAGGAGGTTCCATTCAAAATTATAATACTGCGCGGGTTTAAAGCCGAGACGCTGGAGGCATTCTTCCCCAAGGGTATAGACGTTGAAAACGAAGCCGATCTCAAAAGCGGAACCGACGGCGGTGTCGAGTTTTTTGATCTCTTCGGCAATAAAGCCTTTTTCGCTTAGGGATTGGTGATTGATGGCGGGTGCGCCGGCGAAAGTCCCTGACCCGACGGCGTATTTGACGATGGCATCGATCTGTTTGTCCGTATAGCCCAGATTTTTGAGTGCCGTGGGAACCGACTGGTTGATGATCCTGAAATAGCCGCCGCCGGAAAGTTTCTTGAATTTGACGAGGGCGAAGTCGGGTTCGACGCCGGTGGTGTCGCAATCCATGACAAGGCCGATGGTGCCGGTGGGGGCGATCACGGTGGACTGGGCGTTGCGATAGCCATATTTTTCGCCGAACCGGACGGCCTCGTCCCAGGCTTTTGTGGCGGCTTTCAGCAGGTAATCGGGGCAGTATTTAGCCTTGAGGCCCTGTGGCTTTATTTCCAATCCTTCGTATTCGTCAGCGTCGTAGGCAGCGAGGCGGTGATTGCGCATAACACGCAGCATACTTTCACGGTTTTCTTCAAACCTGGGGAAGGGCCCCATTGCTGCAGCCAATTCCGCGGAGGTTTTGTAGGCGATGCCGGTGAGGATGGCGGTGATGGCGCCGGCGATGCCCCGCGCTTCTTCGCTGTCATAGGGGATGCCCATGATCATGAGCATGGAGCCGAGGTTGGCGTAGCCGAGGCCGAGAGTGCGATAGTCATATGACAGCTGTGCCACTTCTTTGGAGGGAAACTGAGCCATCAACACGGATATCTCGAGGACAGTTGTCCATAGACGTGCGGTATATTCGAAGCCTTCGACGTCGAAGACGTTGGTGTCTTCATTGTGGAAACGACGGAGGTTGACGGATGCGAGGTTGCAGGCGGTGTTGTCGAGGAACATGTACTCACTGCAAGGATTAGACGCCCGAATGGGGCCGCCGGCGGGGCAGGTATGCCATTCGCTGATAGTGGTATCGTACTGGGTGCCGGGGTCGGCGCAGCGCCAGGCGGCGTAAGCTATTTGGTTCCAGATTTCGCGGGCGGGGAGGCGTTTCATGACCCGGCCGTCGCTGCGGGCGGTAAGCTCCCAGTCTTCATCGTTTTCGAGGCGGTGGAAAAATTCGTTGGGGATGCGGATGGAATTGTTGGAATTCTGACCGGAGACAGTCTTGTAGGCTTCGCCTTCGTAATCGCTGGGGTAGCCGGCGGCGATGAGGGCGGCGACTTTCTTTTCTTCTTCAACCTTCCAATTTATAAATTCCATGACCTCGGGGTGGTCGAGATCGAGGCATACCATCTTGGCGGCGCGGCGGGTGGTGCCGCCGGACTTGATCGCGCCGGCAGCGCGGTCCCCGATCTTGAGGAAGCTCATGAGGCCGCTGGAGGTACCGCCGCCGCTAAGCCGCTCCCCTTCGCCGCGGATATCCGAGAAGTTCGTGCCTACACCCGAGCCATATTTGAAGATGCGGGCCTCGCGTACCCAGAGATCCATGATGCCGCCTTCGTTGACGAGGTCGTCGTTGACGCTGAGGATGAAGCAGGCATGGGGCAGTGGTCTTTCGTAGGCCGAGGTGGACTTTTTGAGTTGGCCGTCGGCGGGATCGACGAAGTAGTGCCCTTGTGGTTTGCCGGTGATGCCATAGCTCTCATAGAGGCCGGTATTGAACCATTGGGGAGAGTTGGGTACGCATGCCTGGTCGAGGATGCTGTAGACGAGTTCATCGTAGAATACCTGGCTATCCTTTTCGGAGGCGAAGTAGCCATAGCGGTCGCCCCATACGCGCCAGCAGTTGGCCATGCGGTGGGCGACCTGTTTGATCGAGGTTTCGCGGCCGAAGGTGCCGTCGGGCTGTGGCACGCCGGCCTTTCTGAGGTATTTCTGGGCGAGAATGTCGGTAGCGATCTGTGACCATTTCGAGGGCACTTCGACATTGTTCATCTCAAAGACGATCTCTCCGCTGGGGTTTCTGATGACCGAACTGCGGTAGTCGTAGGCAAACTGGTCAAATACGTTGGTATCTTCCCGGGTAAAGCGGCGAAGGAATTGCAAGCCCTTCGCCAATTGCTTTTTCGTTCCCATGGTATATAATTTATATCGCGAGCTGACTGCTCAATTCGGGATGTCGTTTCACGAAGGTTAGGACGAAGGGGCAGTATACTTTGACCTTGAGGCCCTTTTCCTTTGCGTATTTGAAGGCGAAGGCAGCGATGGAGGTGGCGATACCCTTACCGGAAAAACGCTCGGGGACATCGGTGTGCATGAGTACGATCATGTCGTCCTTAAGCCGGTATTCCATGTACGCGATTTCCCCATCGACGGATGCCTGGAATTGTTGTTGACGTTCGTTGTTTATGATATTGATAGGCTCCATGGCGTTCATTGGGTTGTAATTTAACGAATATGTGTTAATTTCGTAGATGTATAGGGATTTTACGTATGTACGCATCCGCTATTTTCCCTGATCGTTATTTCGTCGAATACCCCCTTAAAAAGCCGAAAAGTTTTCGCAATTTTGTAACCAACGGCAAAAGCGAATGAATCAATTTATCTATGAATCCTTATTGGCTGGAAAAAGGAAAGGGCAAAGGTCTTTCGCCGTATTGGTGGATCCCGACAATGTGAATGTTAAGAAGATAGAGGAGTTGACGAGTCTGGCCGTCACTGCTGGAGTGGACTATTTGTTTGTCGGGGGAAGCCTGGTCATATCCAACCATCTCGATGAGGTGGTGCAGCACATACGTGCCAACTGTTCTATCCCGGTCATTCTTTTCCCGGGTACCCCTTCGCAGGTATCCCGGTATGCGGATGGCCTGCTGTATCTTTCGCTGATCTCGGGTCGTAATCCCGAGCTGTTGATCGGTGCGCATGTCATATCCGCGCCGGCGGTCCGCAAGAGCGGGCTGGAGATCATATCCACGGGTTACATGGTCATCGATGGGGGTGCGCCGACGACGGTATCTTATATCAGCAATGCCAGCCCAATCCCGGCCGACAAAAATGAGATCGCGCTTTGTACGGCCATGGCCGGGGAGATGCTTGGGATGAAGCTTATCTATATGGATGCGGGCAGTGGCGCCAAGCATCCCATTCGCGAGGAAATGATCGCCTGTGTCGCCGGGAATATCGATGTTCCGCTGGTGGTAGGCGGCGGTATCCGCGACCCCGAGAAGGCCTATCGCAATTGCAAGGCCGGGGCCGATGTCATTGTTGTGGGCAATGCTATAGAAAAAGACCCGTCGCTTATCAGGGAGATGGCGGCTGCGGTACACAGTATTCCAGTTAAAGAAATGTAGGTCATTCCATTCTCAGACTGCTGACGGGATTTGCCGTCGCTGCACGTATGATACGGAGGCCGGCGACGAGCATGGTCAGGGCCAGGATGACTACCAGGGGTGTGGCGAAGATCCAGGGTGAAAGACCTGTGTGATAGGCGTAGGAGGATAACCACCGATTTGCGCCGATAGCGGCGAGCGGCAGGGCGATGACGGCTGCGAGACCCACCAGCAGGAGCAGGTCGTTCGTGAAAAGGGCGATCAGATGAGTGACGGTGGCGCCGAGGACCTTGCGGATGCCTATTTCTTTTGTACGCCGGATCACGAGAAGGGATACGAGGCCGAAGAGCCCGATAAAACAGATGAATATAGCCAGTGAGGTGAAAGCGTTGAACAGGGACATGGCGGTACGGTCCTTGTCGTATTGTTTTGCAAAACTCTCATCCATAAAATAATAGTCGAAGGGCGCGGCGGGGAAATGAGCTTTCCAGAGTTGTTTGACTCTTGGCAGTTCGGCCGGTCTGGTTTTTACCAGTACCGCCAGCGGATCGGGCCTGTAGACCATGATCAGAGGCGATATGGCATTGTGAAGGGATTGGAAAAAGAAATCCTTAACCACGCCGACGACGCGGCCTTTTACACCGCCGCCTTCGATGGATTCGCCGATGCCCGTTTTCCAACCCATAGTTTGCACAAAGGTCTGGTTGACGATAAAGCTTTGTTGTTTATCGGTCTGGAGGCTGTCGGAAAAATTTCTGCCGGCGGCAATCGGCATGTGCAGGAGCGGCAGGAGTTTCGCGTCGATAAAGAAGTAGTTGACCATGACGATGCGTTTTTTACCGGACGTGTTCACGGTGGCGGATCCGAGTTCGAAGCCTTCGGTGGGCAGGCCGCTGCCGACGGAGATGCCTTGGATGGCGGCCTCTTTGCGCAGGGCGGTAATGAAGGCCGGGGCGGCCGCCGCCAAGGCGGAATCGCGGGGAATGTTAAAGCAGACGACGTCGCTACGGTCCATACCAAGATCCTTGTGTGAGACGAACTGCATCTGTTCAAAGATGACGACGGTGCCGGCGAGCATGACCAGGGCGATGGCGAACTGTACGACGGTGAGGGTCTTGCGGAGCCCAACGCCTCCACCCTGTTGTTCAGTGAACATCGCCCAAAGCGTCGTTCCTTGCTTTGGGCTCGTTCGCAACCTTCGGTACCCTCGGTTGCCTTTCAGCGTCCTTATAGGGCTGAAGCGGGAGAGGACGAAGGCGGGGTAGCCGCCGGCGAGCAGGGTGGTCAGCGGGAAGAGGAGCAGGGGGAGCAAGAGGGTCTGCCAGCCGCCGAACGTCAGCCGGGTAGATAAGAGGCGGTTGAAAAGCGGAATGGCGATTAGCAAGAGGCCGAAAGCGATGAACCAGGCGATGGCGATCAGGAAGGAGGACTCGGCCAGGAATTGCCGGATGAGGCTGGCGGGTCTGGCGCCGATGACTTTGCGGACGGCGACCTCTTTGGCTCTTTCTATGGCATTTGTGGTGGACAGGTTGATATAGTTGAGCAAGGCGATGACCAGGATAAAGGCTGCTAAGACGGAGAAGATCGTGAGGAACTGGCGGTTGCCTTTGGGCGTATCTATCAGCTTCCCTTTACTAAAATGTACGTCGGCCAGTTTTTCTGCCGAGAATGTGTACGAGTATTCTGTCAAAGCGGCTTTTTCCAGGGCCGGTTTGGAATATTTCGTGGTAAGTGCGGGGAGACGGCTGTTAAAGCGGCGGAGGTCGGGCGGATTGCGGAAGAGCAGGAAAGTAAAGTCGTCGAAATCAGAGGTCACCCAATCCTCGGTGGCTGAAAAATCTTTTGAGACGAGGGCCTCGATGTTCAGATCGGAATTGCCGGGTCTGTCGCGGACCACGGCGGTGACCTGGTAGGGGATGCCGTTGGCGACGAGGGTGCGGCCAAGGGCGGAGCCGGGGCCGAGGTAGTGTTTGGCGGCACTTTTTGTAAGGACGATGGAATTGGGGTTCTTGAGGGCGGTTTTTGGCGATCCTTCGAGGAAGGAGAAGTCAAAAACGTAAAAGATACCAGGGTCGGTATAATAAAAGTTCGGGGCGCTAACCATCTCCCCATTGTCGCGGATGTTGAAGTTGGCGCGATCGAAACGGACGAAGGCTTCCAGTTCGGGGCAGTCCCGGAGAAGTGTGGGCCCCAGGATACTGGGTGTTCCGGCTAAGGCAATATCGTTTTCCTGCGAGTGTATGTTGCTGGTTATCCGAACAATCCGTCCTGATTTGTCGTTATAGGCGTCATAGCTTAATTCGTACTGTACGTAGAGATAGAGGAGCAGGCAGGCGGCGAGGCCGATGGAGAGACCCAGGATGTTGATGAGGGAGAAAGCCTTTTGACGGAAAAGGCGGCGGGCAGTAATTTTCAGGTAGTTTGTCGGCATGGCTCAGTCAGTTAAGGTTGTCCGGCAAAAATGGGGAGTTTACCTGCTCGAATGTCTAACTGTCAGTCTTTTAGGAAAATCTTAACGGCCTGGGTAAAATTTAGGTAAAATTTGATTTTTAATCCCTTAGATCAGAAAAAATGTGCAATTTTGCGTTGCGTTTTAGAAAAGAAATTTTCAATCACAAATTTCATCAGTTACTGAAATGAAAAAAAACTCACCTATATCACCCTACTTAGTGATATTGCACGCCTTCACCAAGCGTGGGTTTTTTGCTGCGCCTTTGTGCACAGTTTTTTCCGTTCGCCCCATTCCCGGGGCTTATTCTCATTACGGGCGTCCTACGCCCGTAGGGGTACGACGTTGATACTTTCCTTCAATACCGGGAATGTCGCTGACTACGAGGATCATTCCGCTGGTCGCAGCGACGCTATTTTCCTGTCCTGCCGTTTGTGTTTTCACTTTTTTTGCGTTGGAAGATCTACCATTAATGAACATGGAACAACAACAACAATTTAAGATACTTATTGCCGACGACTCCCACCAGGATTTCGCCCGGATCATTTGCGACGAAATGGAGTCCTCGGCCATGGCCAGGGGTACCGGCATTGCCAAGAGAAGCCCGGATTATATCCAGGATAAGATGCGTGAGGGGAAGGCCGTCATCGCTTTTACCGAAGATGGCATCTGGGCGGGTTTCTGTTACATAGAGACCTGGAGTCATGGGGAGTATGTGGCCAATTCCGGGTTGATCGTCTCTCCGTCCTTTCGCAAGAGCGGTCTGGCCAAGATGATCAAGAAAAAGATCTTCGAACTCAGCAAGACCACCTATCCTGAATCCAAGATCTTTGGATTGACGACGGGCTTGGCCGTCATGAAGATCAATTCCGACCTGGGATACGAGCCCGTGACCTATTCCGAGCTTACGCAGGATGATGCTTTCTGGGCCGGCTGCAAGAGCTGTGTGAACTACGATATCCTGATAAGTAAAGAAAGGAAGAACTGTATGTGTACGGCGATGCTCTATGATCCCAAGGATCACTATGAACCGGAGGAGACCACACAAGATTTCAAGAAGCATTCCAAATTATACGAGCGATTCATGCGCATCAAGCAGTGGAAGCTGCTCGCTCCGTTCCTGAAGCACCACACTGAAGACAACGGCAATCTGCACGAACGACAGGGCGGGCAGAAGTCAGGGAGCGGCGGCGGCAGGGCGAGGTCGATATTTCACATGTTCTTTCATCTTTAAAATTCCTTTTTTTTGTCATGAGCAATAAAGTCGTCTTAGCCTATAGCGGCGGATTGGACACTACCTTTTGCGCCATTTATCTGCGGAAGGTAAAGAACCTGGAGATCCATGCGCTTACCGTGAATACGGGTGGGTTTAGCCAGGAAGAGATCGATCAGATCGCCTCGCGGGCCAAGGCTCTCGGAGTGGCTTCTTTTGAATGCGTGGATGTCACGAGGGAATATTATGAGAGCTGTATCAAATACCTGGTCTTTGGAAATGTGCTGAAGAATGCCACCTACCCGCTTAGCGTGAGTGCAGAGCGGATGGTGCAGGCGATAGCCGTAGCCAATCATGTCAAAAAGATAGGAGCAACGGCCGTGGCGCATGGGAGCACCGGGGCAGGTAATGACCAGGTGCGTTTCGACATGGTCTTCCAGGGCATGTTACCCGGTGTGGAGATCATCACCCCGATCCGGGATCTGCGGCTAAGCCGGGAGGAGGAGATCGCCTTCCTAAAGGAGAACGGCGTGGACATGAATGTGGCGAAGGCGAAATACAGTATCAATAAAGGACTTTGGGGCACGAGCGTAGGCGGCAAGGAAACGCTGACGTCGAAGGACTATCTGCCGGAGGATGCCTGGCCTACGCCTGTCACCGCGACCGGGGCGCGGCACCTTGTATTGGAATTCGAGAAAGGGGAACTGAAGGGAATCGATGGGAAGCATTTTGACAACCCGGTAGAGGCGATCCAGCATTTGCAGTCGATAGCGCAGCCATATGGCGTTGGAAGGGACATCCATGTCGGCGACACCATCATTGGTATCAAGGGGCGGGTTGGCTTTGAGGCCGCTGCGCCCATCATCATTATCAAGGCGCATCATTTGCTGGAGAAGCATACCCTTACCAAATGGCAACTGTATTGGAAGGATCAGCTGAGCGCCTGGTATGGCAACTGGCTGCATGAGGGGCAGATGCTTGATCCGACGATGCGGAATATAGAGAAATTTCTTACGGACACGCAGGAGACGGTAACCGGGAAGGTTTTTGTGACCCTGCAGCCCTATCGGTATACCGTGACGGGCATTGAGAGCCCGCACGACCTGATGAGCAGTAAGTTTGGAAGTTATGGCGAGATGAACAAGGGCTGGAGCGGAGATGACGTGAAGGGTTTTGCGAAGATCTTCGGGAATCAGACGGCTATTTTTCACAAGGTGAATGAAACCGAAATATGAGCCCCGTGGTAAGCGCCCAGCGGCCTTTGAAGCACTATATGTGGGGAGCAGGCTGTGATGGCTGGAACCTGGTGGATACGCCGGAGCTGTCGGTGAAGCAGGAGCGGATGCCGCCGCATACGGCTGAAGCGGAGCATTATCACCGGGTGGCGCGCCAGTTCTTTTTTATTTTGGAAGGGACTGCGGTGTTTGAGACGACAGAGGGGCGTGTAGAGGTTGGGGTAAGGGAAGGCTTTGAGATCGAGCCGGGGTTGGCGCATAGAATTTTGAATGAATCGGAAGTCGACCTGGTATTTGTGTTGTCCAGCCAGCCGTCGACGGCAAACGACCGAATAGAAATATTATGAGACAGGTAAGAGCAGGCATAATTGGAGGAGCCGGGTATACCGGTGGGGAGATGATCCGGCTTTTGATCAATCATCCTGCCGTGGATATCCGTTTTATTCACAGCAAGAGCAATGCGGGCAAGCCGGTCTCGGACATTCATGAAGACCTCATGGGTGAGACAGGGCTTATCTTTGATGCGGAATGGCATAGTGAGGTCGATGTCGTGTTCCTGTGCCTGGGACATGGAGAGTCGACAAAATTCATGGATGAGTTTGGGGCTGGGTTTGAAGGAGTACTGATCATCGATCTGTCGCAGGATTTCCGGCTGAAGAGCGCGGGGAATTCTTTTATATATGGGTTACCGGAGTTGAACCGGGAGGAGATCAGGGGGGCGCAGGCGGTGGCTAACCCGGGCTGTTTTGCTACGGCTATACAGCTTGGCCTTTTGCCGCTGGCCAAGGCCGGCCTTTTGGGAGATGTCTATACGACGGGCATCACGGGGAGTACGGGTGCGGGTCAGGGCTTATCGCCTACGGGGCATTTCTCCTGGCGGGCCAATAATATCCAGGCTTACAAGTCGCTGACGCATCAGCATATGAAGGAGGTGGGGCAGTCGTTGAAACAACTTCAGGGGCAGGAAGCACACGTCCATTTTACACCCTGGCGGGGAGATTTCACACGCGGCATCTTCGTGAGCAGTCAGCTGCGGGTCGAAAAAGAGCCGGGGGAAGTGCTGGCACTTTTTGAAGACTTTTATCGGCCTCACCCTTTTACGATCGTCAGCCGGAGCCCTATCAGCCTCAAGCAGGTGGTCAACACCAATAAGTGTTTGATCCAGCTGGAGCAGGTTGGGCATCAACTGGTGGTACACTCGGCCCTGGACAACCTGCTGAAGGGAGCATCCGGGCAGGCCGTACAAAATATGAACCTGTTGTTTGGGCTGGAGGAGACAGCGGGTCTGCGGCTCAAGGCAAATGCATTTTAAACCGATGGCGGCACGCTGTCCTTTGCGCCGCGTCACAAAAAGAAGTATATGAAATTATTCGACGTTTATCCCATCAACGACATTACGGTCGTCAAGGCCAAGGGTTCCTATGTATGGGATCAGGAGGGACAGCAATACCTGGATCTTTATGGCGGTCATGCGGTGATCTCCATCGGTCATACGCACCCGCACTATGTACAACGCATCACCGAACAACTCAATAAGGTTGGATTCTATTCCAATTCCATCCGCATGCCGCTGCAAGAGGAGCTGGCGACGAAACTGGGCAAGGTTTCGGGGCGGCCCGACTACCAGCTATTCCTTTGCAATAGCGGAGCGGAGGCAAATGAGAACGCGCTGAAGCTGGCCAGTTTTCATACCGGCCGCAAGAAAGTCGTAGCATTCAGGAAGAGCTTTCACGGCCGGACTTCACTTGCCGTTGCCGTGACGGACAATCCCGCGATCGTGGCGCCGGTCAACCAAACGGATAATGTGATCTTCCTTCCTTTCAACGACGAGTCGGCGCTTTGGGAATGCTTTAAGGCTGAGGGCGACAAGATCGCGGCCGTGATCGTCGAGGGCATCCAGGGTGTAGGCGGGATCAACGAGGCTTCTGCTTCGTTTCTCCAATCCATAAGCAACCTTTGCAAAAAATTCGGCAGCGTTTTTATTGCCGATGAAGTACAATGTGGTTATGGCCGCAGCGGCAAATTCTTCGCGCATGACTATGCGGGTGTGGCCGCGGATATCTATACGATGGCCAAGGGTATGGGCAATGGTTTTCCGATTGGGGGTATCATCATCGCTCCGCATCTGCAGCCCAAACACGGGATGCTGGGGACCACCTTTGGCGGTAACCACCTGGCCTGTGCGGCGGCGCTCGCGGTGCTGGAAGTCATCGAGGGAGAGGGGCTGATCGCCAATGCGGCCGAAACGGGTAATTACCTGATGGCGGAATTGAAGAAGATCCCGCAGTTGATGAGGGTAAGAGGCAAGGGGCTGATGATCGGCTTTGACCTTCCCGATAATCTGAAGGATTTGCGGAAGAACCTGTTGTGGCATCAGCACATCTTTACCGGTGAGGCCAAGCCGAATACGATCCGGCTGTTGCCAAGCCTGGCATTGCGGAAGAAGGATGCGGATGAGTTCCTGGATGCCATACAGGAGGAGATCCATGCCATGGAAGCGGAACCTGTAGCCGTAAAATAAGTATAAAATGAGAAATTTTATTTCCGCGTCGGATGTACCCGACATCGGCAAGTTGGTGAGCAGCGCGCTTGCTTACAAGGCCGATCCTTTGAAAGACAAGCTGCTTGGCGCCCACAAACGTGTCGGGATGTTGTTCTTGAATCCGAGTATGCGGACCAGGCTGTCGACCCAGATCGCGGCGCAGAACCTGGGAGCGGAGCCCATTGTCTTCAACGTGGACAAAGAAGGCTGGGCGTTGGAATTCGAAGAAGAGGCCATCATGAGCGGGAATACGGTGGAGCATGTAAAAGATGCGGCGCCGATCATGGGACATTATTTCGACATCCTTTGCATCCGTACCTTTCCTTCGCTGAAGAATAAGGAGGACGACTATAGTGAACTCTATATAAAGCAATTTATAAAATACTCTGGCATCCCGGTAGTCAGCCTCGAAAGCGCTACCCTGCACCCTTTGCAGAGCCTGACCGATATTACCACCATCACTGAAACATTCAAAGAAAAGCGTAAACCGAAGATCGTGCTGACCTGGGCGCCGCATGTGAAAGCTTTGCCGCAGTGTGTGGCCAACAGTTTTTCGCAATGGGTGAATGCCTGGGGTAAGGCCGACTTTGTAATTGCTCATCCCGAGGATTATGAACTGGATACGAAATTCACCAACGGGGCAACCATTACGCATGACCAGGACGAGGCCCTGAAGGATGCCGATTTTGTCTATGTGAAGAACTGGAGCACCTATACAGACTACGGCAAGATCTATAACAATGATCCGGAGTGGATGCTGACCAATGAGAAGTTGAAGCTGACGAATAGCGCCAGGGTCATGCATTGCCTGCCGGTGCGGCGGAATGTAGAGCTCAGCGACGATATCCTGGACGGTCCGTCGAGCATTGTCACACAGGAGGCTTCCAACCGGGTTTGGGCGGCCCAGGCGGTGCTGGCCGATATCCTAAGGAGTAACCCTTGATCTATGCAATTATCCATCATTAAAATAGGCGGCAACATCATCGATGATGAGGCCAGGCTGCTGGCTTTCCTGGGCAGTTTTACCGCATTACCCGGGAAGAAGATACTGGTGCATGGAGGCGGGAAACTGGCCACCAGAGTAGCGGAGGGCCTGGGTATCCGGCAAAACCTGGTAGATGGCCGGCGGATCACCGATGAGGAGACCTTAAGAGTTGTCACAATGGTCTATGCCGGCACCATCAACAAGCAGATCGTCGCGCGGCTGCAGGCGCTGGGATGTCCTGCCATGGGGCTGACGGGTGCGGATGGGAATGCGATCCTGAGTCATAAGCGGGTACATCCCAGCATCGATTACGGCTTTGTAGGGGACGTTGACGCGGTAAATACCAGCCTGCTGACCAGCCTGCTGATGTTGGAAAAGGTTTTGGTCATTGCGCCGATTACGCATGACGGGAAGGGGCAATTGCTGAATACGAATGCGGACACGATCGCGCAGGAACTGGCGAGAGGGCTGAGTGCGGGCTTTGACGTGAGCCTGATCTATTCATTTGAAAAGAGCGGGGTGTTGATGGATGCCGAAGATGATGGCTCCGTGATCAGGCGGATCAATGCTGCCGACTATGCCGACCTGAAGGCCAGGCAGGTGATATTTGCCGGAATGATCCCTAAACTTGACAATGCGTTTGCTGCGCTACGGAGCGGCGTGAAGAAAGTAATTATCGGACGGGCCGAGGAATTGCAGTTTTTGCTTACAGGTGAATCGGGAACAACTATTATTCATGAATGAAGAGGCTAACTATATAGCGCTGTTAAAGCGGTTGATCGCGCAGCCCTCCTTTAGCAAGGAGGAGGGCAAGACCGCGGACATCATTGCGGCTTTCCTAAAGGGAAAGGGTGTCGTGGTGGAGCGGCTGGAGAACAATGTCTGGGCGAAGAATAAATACTTTGATCCGGCGAAACCTACGATCCTGTTGAACAGCCATCATGACACGGTCAAGCCGAACAAGGCCTATACACTCGATCCTTTTGAGCCGCTGGAGAAGGAAGGACGGCTTTACGGTCTCGGCAGTAATGACGCCGGCGGTTGCCTGGTGGCGTTGATAGCCACTTTTCTATATTTCTATTCGCAGGAGGGGCTTACGTACAACCTGATCATGGCGGCCTCGGCGGAGGAGGAGATCTCGGGACATAACGGCATCGAGCTGCTGTTGCCGCTGCTGGGGAGCATAGACTTTGGCATCGTAGGCGAGCCTACGCGGATGGAGCTCGCTGTGGCGGAAAAAGGGTTACTGGTATTGGATTGTGTGAGCCATGGCAAGGCGGGGCATGCGGCGCGGGAAGAAGGGGATAATGCCATCTATAAGGCGCTGAAGGATGTCGAATGGTTCCGGAGCTGGAGGGCGCCCAAGGTCTCGGAGCTGTTGGGCCCTGTGAAGATGAGCGTCACGGTAATCGACACCGATAACAAGGCGCATAATGTCGTGCCGAGCCAATGTCATTTTGTGGTGGATGTGCGGGTGAACGAATGTTATACATTTGAAGAGCTGCTGGAGATCATACGCGGCGCCGTCACGTGTGAGGTCAATCCGCGGAGCCTGCGGATGCGGTCATCGGGGATCGGGCTGGATCACCCGATCGTGCGGAGTGGTCTGCGGCTCGGACGAAGCTGTTATGGCAGTCCGACGACTTCGGATAAGGCGCTGATGCCGTTTCCCGCGTTGAAGACGGGGCCTGGCGATTCTGCGCGTAGCCATACGGCGGATGAGTATATCTTTGTGGACGAGATAGCCGAGGGGATCAGGGGGTACATCGAGCTGTTGAAACCGGTAATATTATCATATGAGTGGAAATAAACTCTGGAGCAAGGCGGGTACGAGCACTTCCTCCCTGATCGAGGCCTTTACGGTAGGCCGTGACAAGGAATTCGATGTGCTGCTGGCGGAATATGATGTCCTGGGCTCGCTGGCGCATACGGAAATGCTGGCGGCGGTGGGATTGCTGAGCAAGGAAGATATGGAGTTGATACATAAGGAGTTGAACAATATCCTGGGAGAGATCAGGGCGGGTGGTTTCGTAATTGACAAGGATATCGAGGATGTGCATAGCCAGGTGGAATGGCTGCTGACCAGCCGGATCGGTGAAGCGGGCAAGAAGATACACAGCGGCCGGAGCCGGAACGACCAGGTTGCGGTCGATATCAAACTATATCTGCGGGCGCAGGTGCTGGCGTTGAAAGAGGAGGTCGCGGAATTGTTCGAGCTTTTGATCTCGCTTAGTGAGCAATATAAGGACAAGCTCTTGCCCGGCTATACGCATCTGCAGATTGCTATGCCCTCCTCATTTGGGTTGTGGTTTGGCGCCTATGCCGAGAGCCTGGTAGATGATCTTGAGGTGTTGGCGGCGGCCTACCAGGTCGCCAATAAGAATCCGCTTGGCAGCGGGGCAGGCTATGGGTCATCATTTCCGTTGAACCGGACGATGACTACGGAGCTTTTGCATTTTCGCACGCTCAACTATAATTCCGTCTATGCGCAGATGAGCCGTGGCAAAACAGAGAAGATCGTGGCCATGGGTCTTTCTTCCATCGCCGCGACTTTGAGCAAGCTGGCTATGGACTGCTGCTTGTATATCAATCAGAATTTTGGGTTTATTGCTTTTCCGGCGGAGCTTACGACGGGAAGCAGTATTATGCCGCACAAAAAGAACCCGGATGTGTTTGAATTGATAAGGGGCAAATGCAACCGGGTCCAAAGCACCCCGAACGAGCTTACGTTGTTGATAAATAACCTGCCCAGCGGGTATCACCGGGACCTGCAGCTTACGAAAGAGATCCTTTTCCCTGCCATCGGGGAAGTCAAGTCCTGTTTGCGGATGACGAGGTTGATGCTCTCGCATATCGAAGTCAGGGACGGCATCCTGGAGGATGAAAAATACAAGTACCTGTTTAGCGTGGAGGCGGTGAATGAACTGGTCAACAAGGGTGTACCCTTTCGGGATGCCTACAAACAGGTTGGCGAGGAGATCGAGCGCGGGCAGTTCTTTTTCGACTATCGCCGGCAACTGCACCATACCCATGAGGGCAGTATCGGTAATTTATGCAACAATGGGATTGTGGAAGAAATGCGGAAGGTCCTAACGAAATTTGCATGAAACCGAGCCTCGAGGTTCCATGCGACCGATGAAAAATCATTTTATACGCATGAAACCGAGTTTCGAGGTTCCGCGTGACCATTGAAAATCATTGTCAACACGTGAAATCTACATTAAATTCGGTGGAATGTATGCTTTGATTCCCAAAAAGTAACGGAACTTAGGGGGTAATCAAATGCATACACTATGGCAATCAGTCCACTTGCGGGGCATCTACCCGATCCAGAGATGTTGATCAACACGCCTTCGGTTGTGACGGCCTATTATACCGGGTTGCCGGACCCTGCCGTTCCCGGGCAGCGGGTTGCTTTTGGAACCAGCGGGCACAGGGGGAGTTCCCTTCTCAATTCTTTCAACGAAACACATATTGCGGCCATTACCCAAGCCATTTGTCTGTACCGGAAGGGGAAGGGCATCGACGGGCCTTTGTTCATGGGCATGGATACGCATGCATTGTCCTGGCCGGCGCAGGCCACGGCCCTCGAGGTGTTGGCGGCCAACGGCGTGGAAGTCATGATCTCGGTAGGGGATGAGTACACGCCTACACCCGCGGTATCGCATGCTATTTTGCAATACAATCTTGGCCGGACGACCGGGCTGGCCGATGGCATCATCATAACGCCTTCTCACAATCCGCCCGATGATGGCGGTTTCAAGTATAATCCGCCCAATGGCGGGCCGGCGGATGTAGATATCACCAATTGGGTCCAAAACACGGCCAATGGTTTCCTGGAGCAACTCGTCAAAGGTGACGAGTCCAATGTCAAAAGAATTCCCTTTAACCGGGCGGTAAAGGCGGGTACCACACACCGGCATGATTATCTGAATACGTATGTCGCGGATCTGGGCAATGTGCTGGACATGGATGCCATCCGGGGTGGGTCGGCCAAACTGGCCGTCGATCCCCTGGGCGGCGCGGGAGTCCATTACTGGGAGCCGATCGCGGAAAAATACAAGCTGAATCTTACAATACTCAATAAAGAAGTGGATCCCACCTTCCGGTTCATGACGGTGGATCATGACGGCAAGATCCGCATGGATCCTTCGTCGCCGTATGCCATGAAGAGTGTGCTGGACAAGATGGACAAATTCGATCTGGCATTTGCCTGCGACACGGATCATGACCGACACGGCATCGTCGTCAAGCACGGGGGCCTGCTGCCGCCCAATCACTATCTCTGTGTTTGTATCGACTACCTGTTCAAATACCGGCCGGGATGGGCTGAGGCCGCGGCGGTTGGGAAGACGGTAGTGAGCAGCGCGTTGATCGACCGGGTGACAGCCAAGGCAGGCAGGAAGCTGTACGAGGTGCCGGTAGGCTTCAAATGGTTTGTGGATGGTCTGGTCAACGGGAGTCTTGGTTTTGTAGGAGAAGAAAGTGCAGGGGCGGCGTTCCTGCGGCGGGATGGGAAGGTGTGGACCACCGACAAGGACGGTTTCATCCCGGCTTTACTTAGTGCGGAGATCACGGCGAGGACGGGAAAGGACCCCGGCGAGATCTATGAGGGTCTTACGGCGCAGCTTGGCAATCCGGTTTATGACCGGGTGGATGCAAAGGCGACGGCGGAGCAGAAGAAGGCGTTGTCGCAATTGAACCCCAGCCAGATCCAGCAGAAGGAACTCGCGGGCGAACCCATTAAGTCGATGCTGACCAATGCGCCCGGCAATGGCGCGGCCATCGGCGGGTTGAAGGTGTCCACGGAAAATGGCTGGTTTGCGGCACGGCCATCGGGTACGGAAGATATTTATAAGATCTATGCCGAGAGTTTTAACGGCAAGGACCACCTGCAGCAGCTACTTGGCGATGCACAAGTCATCGTCGATAAAGCGATCGGAAAGTAAATGACATCCTTTTTTTGACAGATAAAACATAGTTATGAGCACGGTAAGTAATCTTTATGGCATTCCCGCCAGCAGCCCGGAGGTAATGAAAATCGAAGGATTTGACAATTTGGCCGCTTTAGCGCTTGACATGCGGTGGTCCTGGAATCACAACGCCGACGAACTCTGGCAGCAACTTGCGCCGGCCTTGTGGGCGCAGACGCATAATCCCTGGCTGGTGGTGCAGAGCGTATCGGGGGATATGGTGCGGCGGTTGCTGATGTCGCCTGGTTTTAAGGAAAGGCTGGATGACATCGAGCGGCGGAAGGAAGATGAGGATGCGCGAGTCGGTTGGTTCAAGACGACCTATCGGGATTCGGCGCTGAAGCACGTGGCCTATTTTAGTATGGAATTCATGTTGGGGGAATCGTTGCCAATCTATGTGGGCGGCCTGGGAAATGTGGCAGGCGACCAGCTCAAAGCGGCGAGTGACCTGGATGTCCCGGTGACGGGTATTGGGTTGCTTTATCAACGGGGTTATTTTAGACAGTCGTTCAATGAATGGGGCGATCAGCAGGCTGCCAATCCCTTCAACGATCCGGGGCAGTTGCCGGTAAAACCGTTGCGGCTTCCCAATGGGGAGTGGGTGCGGGTGGAGATCACCTTGCTGGGCCGGCCACTATGGCTGAGGGCCTGGCAGGTTCAGACGGGTAGGTCGAGGCTTTTTTTGCTGGACAGCAATGATGCGGCCAACGCTCCGGAGCACCGCGAGATCACGGGAGAGGTGTATGGCGGGGGCATGGAGACGCGCATCAAGCAGGAGATCGTGCTGGGAATAGGCGGCTGGCGGCTGTTACAGATAATGGGCATCTCGCCGGAGGTCTGCCACCTGAATGAAGGGCATGCCGCATTCGTGGTACTGGAGCGGGCTTATGATATGATGCAGGAGCTGAGTGTGAATTTTGAAACTGCGCTGGCCATCACACGCGCAGGCAACTTATTTACCACGCATACGGCCGTAGCGGCGGGTTTTGATCATTTTGATCCCTGGCTGGTCAATAAATACCTTGGCCCTTATGCTTCAGAGAAGCTGGGCATCTCCATGCATGATCTGATGGCCCTGGGGCGACAGGATGCGAATAATGAGCAGGAAGGTTTTAATATGGCATATCTGGCCGTTCATGGCAGCCGGGGGATCAATGGGGTAAGCAAACTGCATGGGCAGGTCAGCCGTCATCTTTTTGAGCCCCTTTTCAACCGTTGGCCGACGGAGGAAGTTCCGATCGGGCATGTCACCAATGGGGTGCATGTGCCGACCTGGGAATCGGAGCCTGCGGATGGGATTTGGGCGGATGCAGTTGGCAAGGACCGGTGGAAGGGGCCGACCGAATCGTTCGCGGAGCAGATCCAAAAGGTGGCGGATTATAAGTTATGGGAGATGCGCAATGCTGCGCGTGCGGCGTTGCTTAACTATGTGAAGGAAAGCTCGGGAAATGTCTTTTCGCCCGCTGTGCTGACGATCGGTTTTGCGCGGCGGTTCGTGCCATACAAGCGGCCGGATCTTTTGTTGATGGATGAGGACCGGCTGGTCCGGCTTCTGACCAATTATCATCAACCAGTGCAGCTTGTCATTGCGGGCAAAGCGCCGCCTTATGATCAAAGCGGGAAGGATCTGATCAAGCGTTGGATACAATTCATAAAGCGTACAAACCTGGGGCAGCATGTGGTGTTCCTGCAGGATTATGATATGTTGATGGCGGCGCATTTGGTGGGGGGCATGGATGTCTGGCTGAATACGCCGCAGCGGCCCTGGGAAGCGAGCGGCACGAGTGGCATGAAGGTGTTGGTAAATGGGGGTGTCAACTTGAGTGAGCTGGATGGCTGGTGGGTGGAAGCGTATACACCGGAAGTGGGTTGGGCGTTGGGGGACGGCCTGGAGCATGGCTTTGATCCTGCATTGGACAAGCAGGAGTCAGAAGCGCTTTTCGATCTGCTGGAAAAGCAGGTGATACCGGAATTCTATGATCGTAATGCGGATGGCATTCCGGTTACCTGGATAAAGCGCGTTCGTAATAGCATGGCGACCTTGACGTCGAATTTCTCCGCCGGCCGGACGGTCAGGGAGTATACGGAGAATTATTATCTGCCGGCGGCTGCGGCCTATCTTTCGCGTGCGGCCCATGGCGGGGAGTTGGGCAAGCGGATCCTGCAGGGGAAGCAAGAGTTGGATGCCCGATGGGGGCAATTGAAGTTTGGAGAATTAAAAGTATCGAAGCATTCGCTGGGGAATGAGCATACAGAATATGATATCGAGGTAACAGTGTTCCTGGATGGGCTGAACACCAATGCCGTGGCCGTGGAATTGGTTGCCGGGGCGGTGAATGGCGGGGACCTGTTTCGGCTGGAGATGAAGATTTCCGGGGAGAATGAGGAAGGTTGGATCCGTTATACGGGTTCGGTGCCTGCTTCGCGTCCGGCCGCCGATTATACGCCGAGGATCATTGCGAAGAGCGAAATTATATCCGTCCCGCTGGAATATAGTAGGATCCTCTGGCAGCATTGATGATGGTGTCGCCGGTTTTTCCAGTGAATTGCTTACATTAGTGAGATCAATTCACTGCATTATGAGATCCTTTCTTTCTGTTGTTTTGTGTCTGACTTGTTTTATTCGGGCACAGGCTGAGGGTGGCGATACGACCGTCAAGTCGCAGGCCATCGCCGATATCCAGTCGCGCTATAGCGACTATAAGACAATTGCCCTTCAGATCTGGGACTATGCCGAAGTCGGTTATAAGGAGGTGAAGAGCTCGGCATTGCTGCAGAAGACGCTTGCCGACAATGGTTTTGTAGTCAAGGCCGGAGTGGCGGAGATCCCTACGGCATTTGTGGCCAGCTATGGTTCGGGCAGCCCGGTGATCGGGATATTGGCCGAATTTGATGCGTTGCCCGGGCTTTCGCAGCAGGCCGTTGCGGAGAAGATGCCGGTTGAAGGCAAGGCAGCAGGTCATGGCTGCGGACATCATTTGTTTGGAACAGCCAGTGTGGCAGCGGGGATCGAGATCAAGAAGTTGATCGCCGATAAAAAGCTAAGCGGGACGATCCGGGTCTACGGTTGTCCGGCGGAGGAAGGTGGGTCGGGAAAAGTGTATATGGTGAGGGCCGGCCTTTTTGACGATGTGGATCTCGTTATCCATTGGCATCCGGGCAGCGCGAATTCGGTGACGTTGACCAGTGCGCTCGCCAATAAATCAGCAAAATTCAGGTTCCATGGTTTGGCGGCGCATGCGGCGATGGCTCCGGATAAGGGCAGGTCTGCGCTTGACGGTGTCGAGTCGATGGACTATATGGTGAATATGATGCGGGAGCATGTCCCGCAGGAAACGCGGATCCATTACGTGATCACCAATGGGGGGAAGGCGCCGAATGTGGTGCCGGATTTTGCGGAGGTCTACTATTATGTGCGTCATCCAAAAAAGGACGAAGTAGTGCGGATCTTCGACTGGGTAGTGCAGGCCGCGGAGGGGGCGGCGATGGGGACGCAGACCAAGGTGGACTATGAGATCATTGGGGGGACGCACGACCTTTTGCTTAACCGGGCGCTTGCCACCGATATGCAGCAGAATCTGCTGCGGGTGGGGGGCGTAAGCTATACACCGGAAGAAGTCGTATTTGCAAAGAAGATACAAGCGTCATTTACCTATACGGTTCCAGGCATTGCAACAGCCGCCGATGTGCAGCCGTTGAAGGAAGTGAATGACGCAGGCGGCGGCAGCACCGACGTAGGAGATGTAAGCTATGCCGTGCCTACGGTAGGAATGGAAGCAGCGACCTGGGTGCCAGGCGTACCGGCGCACAGCTGGCAGGCTACGGCCTGTGGCGGAACGGATATTGGGATCAAAGGAATGATAGTTGCGGCCAAGACGATGGCGCTGACGGCCATAGATTGTTTTAGTGATCCGGCGCTTGTGGCCTCGGCCAAGGCGGAGTTCAAGAAAGACAAGGGGGACTATACATACAAAGCGTTGTTGGGGGATCGGAAACCGGCGCTAAACTATCGGGATTAGTCTGACGCCGGGAAAAATTAAAAGTTCATGAAGATACATATCGGTTGTGGGACGACGATACTCGATGGTTTTGTGAATATCGACAATAGTCCAACCGCGCTGTTCTCGAAATTGCCACGCCCTATCCTATCGCTTTTGGGCCGGGTTTCGTTGTTGAACCGCGATCAGGTAGCGTTTGCGCGGCAATTGCGAGGCAGGAAAAAGGATTTTCTTTATGCCGATTGTATGAAACTGCCCTTTAAGGACAACAGTGTCGATTTCGCGTACAGTTCGCATATGTTGGGATGGTGCCTCGGGCAGGACCAGATAAGGCAATTCCTGCGGGAGGTACACCGGGTGTTGCGGCCGGGCGGCGGGGTGCGGCTTTCGTTTTTTGATATTGACAACGTGCTTGCCGACTATCAGCAGCACCGGAATACGATCCGGTTGATGGAGCAGATGCCATTGGGTGCCGCGGAGTTCAGCTTTAGCAGGAAGTTGAAACTGTTACTGAGTCCGAATATGCAAAATGGGATACCGTTAAATGCGGAGACCTTTGGCCGTTACATGGAAGAAAATGGCTTTTGTGAGATCCGATCTTTGCCTGCGGGTGAGACGGGGATGGATACGCAATGGGTGGAAGGACTTGATCTCTTCCAACGCGCCGGAGAATCTATTTATATGGAGAGCCGGAAAGGAGATCGATAGGTGCGCCTGCACCATGCAATACCGCTTCGCGGATCGCGCCGGTCCCTTCGAACAAGATGCGAACGCCCACGATATCGCCTATCGGGAGGGCATTGGGGACGGTCAGGGCCTGCCTGCCATTGACGATGATCGTCAGGAGATGATTATCCTCTGTACATACTATATGTTGCCAGTTGTTGAAATCGCAGCCGAAGGCGCTCAGGTCGTGGTCTTTCCCTGAGAGGGCGTTGAATCCTGTTAGTACGTTGAGGCTGGCGATGCAACCTTTATCCGAGAGCGGGATGATGATAGCGCTTTGTTTTCCAAGGATCGTGATGCGGACGTTGCGACAAAGGCATTGCTCCACCGTGGAAGTATTGCGTAGCGTCGTGCTGAAAGTGAAGTGTTCGCCGCTGAGGTCGGGGAATGCCCGGACATTTGCAAAAGTCGTCCAGGTATCGCTAAAAACCATGGAGCCTGTTTTTTCCGCAAGGGCTCGGGCGGTGATGCCGAGGTGTCCCGAGTCGTCCTTTGACTCCTCCGGCGAAAGATAGATCGGAAGAGGATTGTGTCCCACGATGCCTTTCCAGCCTTTTGTGGTGATGAATACTTCGGATTCTTTTCTGATCTCCCCGTCGACGACGAGCTTGGCCATAAAATAGCCGGGATAGTAATAGATAGACGTATGTTTGTCGCCGTTAGGGTTTACCTTTTCCCGCCGCCGGATATCCCAATTTTGCTGGATCATGACATCCTTTGGGTGGAGCGGTGTGGCGTCGTAGTCGAAGACGACGGAATTGGGCAGGTCGTCGGAGGTGCTGCGGCTTTCGAAGCGCAGGGCTGGAGTTTGCCCGGTGATATGTATGAAACGGGCACTTAGCAAGGAGAGCAGGGCTGCGAGGGCGGTCGTACCGATGATGAGAGGAGCCAGAAAACCACGGTGTCGCCGTCGAGGAGCGGACTGGGGCAGTGGAATGGAAGCCGGGGCAGCGGGCGCCACGCCGGGGTTTTGCTGTTGAAAGTGGCGCCAGCCGTCGAAGCCCGCGAAACGGGCGATTGCGTTGAGGGTCGCCGTCGTAGGAGAATGATCGTATTTGACTTTACCCCAGATACGTTTTAGCGTAGAGACGCTGAGGCGCACGGCGGTCTTTTGGAAGATCCGTTCACTGAGATCGTCGAAGTCTTCATTGGACCATGAGGCAGGGTCGCCCCAACTGAGCGAGGACTCGATGAGGTGTTTGCATTGGTCCAATGAGGTTCCGGTATTCATGAGGGAAGCTTTATACTTTGGTTAGCGAAGCGGAAGAACATGGCTATCCAGACTGCCGTTGCCGGAGCGGCGCCGGTGAACTGCAGGAAAAGCGCGCCGTCCTGCCAGCTGCCGTTGTTCTGAGCTTCCGAGCCGCTGTCGCCCTGGTTCATGTGGATGTCGTGGATGCCCAGGCTTGGATTGGGGTTCCAATAGACCGTCGGATCGGGATGACCCGAGACGCTATCGTCCCAGCTGGAGCCAAAGGCGAAGAGCCGGGCGGCGGGGTTGTTGAGGGCTTTTTGTATCCAGGGGTCGATCTCGTCGTTGAGGTCTCCTCCCCCACCCGATGCATTTGTCGGAGGTATGGGTTGCATCTGGTCGATCGGAAACAGAGCGGGCTCATAGCGAAGGTAGTCCAGAAGGAGATCATGCGGTAGTTGGGCAGCGGCGGTGAGGCCATTGGCCGCGGCAAGGAGGGTATCCAGGATAGGGTGGTTATAATTCTCGTCCTTATAGAACAATACTTCGCGGTCCAGGTCCCATGTTGTGGCGCCCTGGGGAGAATAGTGACGGGCGGAGCCTTTTTTTGCGGAATAGACGTCGACGGCGATGCGATAGAGGCTGCCGGCGGCGGAGAGTTCGATCTGGTAGTGGTCCGCACCCGATTTATAAGGTATGGCGTTGATGACGGCGCCGGTCAGAAGACCATAATTTGGGATAGGCATATGGTTTAATGTATTTGACTTGTGTCCACCCGTGTCGGCGTATCCCGGCCGTCGACGATAGAGGTCGAACTAAGGGCGATGGCCTGGATGATGCGGGTCATATTTTTTATGTCCAGGGTGCTGATCTCGTCGCCCCGGGTGTGATAATATTTTTCGGAATCCATCTTGGAAGTAGAGATAGTATGTGCGGGGACACCCTGGCGAGCCAGGGTGGCGTTGTCGGAGCGGTAGAAAAGTTGTTCCGTAGGATATGGATCTGGATGAAATGAAAAGGAGCTGCCACTGAGATTTTTCTGCAGTATGGCGCCCATATCGGAGCGTTCGAAGCCGGTGATGTAGGCCGAATTGATGCCCCACTTGGATTCGGTACCGATCATCTCGATGTTGAACATGGCGACAACTGCATTGGGGTCAAACTGACCGGAAAAATATTGCGACCCATATTCGCCGATCTCTTCGGCGGTGAAAGTTGCGAAGACAAGCGTCCGTTCGTTCGTTTTCTTTTTTGCAAAGTAGTCGGCGAGGGCGAGTACCGCGGTGGTGCCGCTGGCGTCATCATTGGCGCCATTGAAGATGGAGTCGCCTTTTTCGTCGGGCTTGCCGACACCGAGATGGTCATAGTGGGCGCTGAAGATCACAAGCTCTTCTTTTTTGCTTTTTCCGGGTAGGATGCCTACTATGTTGGCGAGGTTGCGCTCTACGATTTGCTGGCGGACATGGATGGTGTAGCGGGCAGGGTCTGCGGCGGTAAGGAGAAAGATATTGCTGCGGGCGGATTTGAATTGGGACCGGACGACGCGGCCGATGCGGGCGAAGTCAGCGGCGAAGGAGGGATCTACCAAAACGAGCAGTTTTTTCTTTTCCCGGTTATAGCGGGAATACTCATTCCTGAAGTTGGCGCCGGCTTTTATAAAGACTTTTTCGTAGCCGCTGTTCTCGTCGATGCTGAGATCGGCGTCCGTGACGATGGGGATGATTGCCGTTTCGGCGAGCGGGTTGCCGTCGAGCGCGGCTTCTGCCGAGACGGGGGTCGTGTTCACCATGACGAAAGGCTGGCGGTAACTATCGCTGCCATTCCAGGTCTTGAGGCCGGCTTTCTTGAAGCGGGACTCGATGTAGTCGGCGGCGCGTTCGATGTCGGGGGTGAAGGTTGCGCGACCCCGCATATCATCGGAGGCGAGTTTTTGCTCAGTTTTGAGGACGGAGCCGGTATTGATAGTGCGGTCTTTTTCCTGGGCCTGCAGGCGGCAAGCCGACAGCAGTATGAGGAACATGGCAAGAGGCTTCATGATAAGGTAATGGGTTTGACGGTTTGACTGATTATCGGCCTTCGGCCGGCGGGCGTTGCTCGCCTAGAGGCTCATCATTTCCTTGAATTTCACTGTTTGACGACGGCTGACCTCGATCTTTTCGCCGCCTTTCATTTCCAGCAGGAGGCCGCCGTTGAAGTATGGTTCGATCTTCTCGATGAGCCGAAGGTTGACGATGTGTTTGCGGTTGGCGCGGAAGAAGACTTTTTCGTCGAGGCGCTCTTCCAGCGCGTTCAGTGATTTTAGTATCAGGGGCTTGTTGGGCCCGAAGTAGACTTTGGCGTAGTTGCCGACGCTTTCAAAGAGGCGGATATCGGAGAGTTTTACGAACCAGCAGCGCTCGCCGTCTTTTACGAAGACCTGGTCGTGTTCATTGAGGATGCTGCGGTTGACAGAGATGTTGTGTTCGGATATGGGCTCTTTGTCTTCCTCGACCTGGAGTTTTTGGAGGGCATCGGCGAGGCGTTTTGGCTCGACGGGTTTGAGGAGGTAGTCCAGGGCATTGACTTCGAAGGCTTTGAGGGCGTATTCGTCATAGGCCGTGGTGAAGATGACATTGGGAGCCCGTTCCAGCTCGGAGAGCATGTCGAAGCCGGTCTTACCGGGCATTTGGATATCGAGGAAGATGAGGTCGGGGTTAAGACTGTCGATCTTTTCGACGCCTTCGGCGGCGTT